>Ga0210059_1000591_pt1 | contig 47937 bp, 26 predicted proteins | sample Ectturendosymbi2_FD_188042 | JGI IMG/M metagenome (GOLD analysis project Ga0210059, IMG submission 188042) | Ecteinascidia turbinata endosymbiont from Florida, USA - Sample 2 (SPAdes) (version 2) | ecosystem: Host-associated > Tunicates > Ascidians > Unclassified | place: Key West, Florida...
CAGCGATGCAACAGTCATTTTCTTCATTGATTGAATTGCGGTCTACTTCGTTGCTTGAGGCTTGTACCAGGCTCGTGATTGCAGCACAACGTTTCGACAGTGAGCAGCACGTCCGATCAGCTCGGCGATCACTGCAAGAATGATAAGTTCTTTCTTCAATACAGTAAATTTGCCTTCGAAAGAACTCGGATTTGACCATAGGGGCGTCAAACTTCGACCATGGGGGCGACGGTTCGACCAGGGGGGCGCCGAATTTGTTTTTTGCCCCGGGCGCCATATAACCTCGTTACGCCCCTGACCATATAGCTTGTCAGTTATCATGCATTTGGGAAATACAGAATGCAGGCTAGAGGGTTTATGAATTATCGTTTAAAATATTGCTGGCCGAAAGTTATCTACTTTATATGTCAACCAAATGAACTTAAACAGGAAATTAAGACAAAAACTGGGGGGGTCAACCAAAAATCTGGGGGGCCATGACCCACCCAGTCCCCTTAGAGTCGCCACTGCAATGATAAAATACAAGTCGCAGTTTCGCACGACCACAACTGGGCAACTTCACGTTGAACGCTCGAAACAACGAATGCTGACGCTTTGTCCTCAAACGCGTTTATTACATCACAAACGAAAGAAAAATGATCAGGCAATGCTATTCCTGGTCACAGAGGAAAGTGTTAAGCTTACGGTTGTAGGCTACTGCCTTGCTCCTCCATTCAATCTTTTCTGAAAATCTCGACGATATCGCGATAACGCAATTTCAGAAACAGGTTGAAAAATGACAGAAACAGAAAACGGGTCGGTGGGAAAAGTAATTGTGTTCTTGTGCTTCCATATCTATTTTAGGGGGTTCAAACCATTGTTCGGGGTGTTAAGCCCCCAGAAGCTCCCCATGCCGACGTGATTGGTGTTATAAACCCTCTCAAGCATCTGGCGCCCCCGATTCCTTCGGTTTTGCTGGACATTTTGCAACAGCTTTCAAGTGGTTGTCTTCCAAATTGATCTAGCTCAGTTTTGGGGTGGCCATTTTGGGGGCGTCTGGCGGGGGTGCCCCACCACTTAAAACATCTGGCACTGTCCATTTAGTGTTCCTGGGATTATACTGGAAATTTTGCAACAGGTTTCAAGTGGTTACCTTTCGAGCTGATCTAGCTGAATTTTTGGGGTGCAGTTAAACACCCCCCATGACCACACCCACCAGCTGTGACACGGCAGACCACCAGTTCCTTGTACAGGAAGCCATGCTAGATGATGTGATACCAGTAGAAATTGGTAACCTTTCCAGCTAACTTAGACCCTCTGGGCTCCCGGTCTATGTCTGCGCTCCACTACGTCCCACTCTTCATGGATAGAATTTGATTGCGGTCAAGACGAGTGTCTGTCGTATTACCTTTGATGGCTGTTCTGCTAACGTAACGTTGGTCAGTTCTCGAAAGAATCTTCTGTTTTGGAAAGCTTTGGTTGTTTGCGGGCCATCTGCATTTTGACAAAGGCTTGCAGTTTTCCTTCATGGAAGATTTTGACACATAGGCTACTAGATATTTTAATATTTCGTCAAAATAAAATAATTGTAGGCTACCACATTGAAACAAATAACAAAAGATGAGACGTTGGTCCTGTGAAAGCCATAAATCTCATGCAAACCAGGGAAAAACATTGTGAAGTGTTCGCACTTAAATGCGTCTCCTTTACTTTGTCCACAAAATTGTTCGTGGGTATTTGTAGGTCGTGCAAGTACTTTTATCATTTGCCGCCTCACCAAACTTTTATGGTGATTTCCCTATTTGCAAGCGTAAATCGGTAGGTAGAAAAACCACCACTTCAAAGTCCATGCAGGTTCATAAACGTAAAGGAAACTTTCGAAGCTGCTCTGCAGCTTAACTAGGCAAGGCAAAAATTGTGAATGCCATCCGGCATTCTCGTTCCTGTTTGTCAATAAATTTGGCGGCTATATGCTTCTATTTCATCAGTCAACCACGCGCATTATATATTGCCCTTGATAAATGTTTCTACAACTGTGACATGGTCAGGGGCGTAACGAGGTTAGATGGCGCCCGGTGCAAGAAGCAAGTTTGATGCCCCCATGTTCGAACCTGAGGTGTTCCGGAAGCAAATGTACTGTGTTGAAAAGAGTACTTGTGACATTTTTGGACATTTTGGCGCCCTCTGCACTCATTCTGCGCCCTCCGCAGTGATTCTGGCGCCCAGGGAATTGTGCTCCCTTTGACCCCTCGTTACGCCCCTGGACATGGTAGCTGAAAAATCTTTATCCATTTTATTTCTAATTCATAAAAAGCAGTTTGCATTCCAAGTCTACGCATAATGAAGAATGAGTTAGTTCTATAACAGAGTTTCCCAACCTGGTATACATGTACCCGTAGGGGTACATTTGCCTATCTGAAGGGGTACATTTTTTGTCCATTTGCAACAAATTAATTTTGAGACATAAAAACGGTGTCTACATTTATAGTTCCGAAATTCTAGAAGTGATATTAATGATTCAGTAGCTATTTGGTATTTTATTAAGCTTTTTTGTCATAAGACATTTTAGGGGTACACGCTCATCTATCGAAATACTAAAGGGATACATGGTCAGAGAAAGGTTGGTAACTCCTGTTCTATAAACTTGGGCTTTGTGGGAATATTGGGCGGAGGCATTAGCTGCTGTCTGGTTTTTCGTGCATTGCGTCATCAAGCGGATAGTTGATCATGTGCACAGACGTTACCTTTATGCAAGAACGCGTCTGCGATTGTGGTTACCGAAAGCGAGATAAGCAATCAGTCCATGTTTTAACAGTTTTCTCCAAGTCAGTTCTTCTTCGAGCGAAAGTGTCCTTCAACATGAGCGAAGTAATTGCATTGTAAGTTCAATTCGCTTGTCAGCTCGGTTTGACTGACGTAATTTTGCACTTGCGCTCGCTGCTTCATTGCAGAGCTTCCTTTACAACTTCCGGCTTGAGTACGAGTGGTAGCAATACACTGTCTAATGACCACCACAGCAGCATGCAATTAGTAAACATGACCGTAGCTGGGGGAAACATGCGGTATGCCCACTCCCATGGAAGGAACTGTTGTGTTATCAATATCATGTAGTCTACATACAGATCAACTCCAACATTCTGCCGTCTTTTGTGATATTCACATAGTTATTGTGCTAAAATATCTTCAACAGAAAGGTCATAATCACGGTTGACTGAGCAAGATGACGTAATAACACCACTGCTCAGAGGTGCCCCCCACCTAGGTCTTGCATTGGCACCTGCTAAGGACGGCCCTGCCTGGATCCACGATTTATGCTGACCTTGGCCGTACCACTATGAAGAGTTAACTCCTGCCCTGCATCTGCGTTCTGGTTTGATTGCCACGGAGACGGCAGGATTATCGCAGGTTACCGAGAAGCCTAAAGTGTTGTGGGGCCTTCTAAGTCTGCTAAGCTGTTAGGAGGAAATGCAGGATCGAAGATAAACCAATACTTGATACACCATTATACCAGTGAGGTTACACCAGGCTTTACGTCTTCCCAGATTCTTATAGTGTTGATGGGTTCACCGGAAGTATAGAAGAAGCAACGAACCAAAGAAAAACATTTTGAAAAAGTGGTAGCTGTAGGTTGTCTGCAAATTTGGTGGTAGGTTGTCTGCAAATTTTGACATGTTGGATGGTAATTTTGAACTAATTTTTGCGTAAATGTAACCATGTATATTGGAGGTGGTTTTCTGCTTACAATGGTTGTCAGTTTTAGCATTTCGGCATTGGGCCCAATCGTGCTTTTCAGGAAGCAAGTAATTCACGTGGTAATGTTGTCATTGTATTTTTACGTTTCGGATTTACAGACATATTTTACCAACAACTATACATAGAACCACAAAAACAACAACCTAGAAATGTATGTATGAAGATAGCAATGTTGTTGCAGTAAGCTGTGGCGAACCAATAACAATTGGGTACATTTACAGTAAAATGGGCATCATTCAAATGGATCAAGTTTCATTCGCCAGTATCAACAAAATAGAAAAATGCTTTCAATTTCCTTATCTCAAGCAAAGCAGAAAAACGGCTTCAAAGAATCGCAACAAACAAGATCTTCTGAAAAACGTGCGGGTATTGATGGCAATATTAAAAGATGTATTATTTGCTTCTCAAATTATACTTTGCAGGCGCAGTCGTTGTGATTAGAGCTCTTCACTCACAGCAATAAACAAAATGATTGTGTGCAGAATTTGTTAAGTGAGATTTTCTGCAAGATGTTGAACAAAACATTTTCAATTTTGCATTTGATATGGACTAAAAATATCAATCACTTAACGATCTTAGCAAATCAAGGCAATATCATAGTTGCATTAGCAAGACTTCGGTGTTTGTAGGACCAAACATATAGCGGAAAATAAGTCATAGTGTGGGAAACTTATAAGCAAAATTGCGAAAAGCTGAAAACAAGAGAACAACGAATATAGATTTGACATTTCACATAAAGACTGCAGCTAAATTTGTTAAATCTTGTTTTTTAAATGTCCACTGAAAATTTATTCTTTCTTGCTGGCCACAGTTGATACCTTCGAACACATCGAACTCATTTGAAAACCCATTTCTCTTTCTAACCAGGGATTGCCATCTTTGCATATGAAGCGGATGATCATGTCACGAAACTGCAAGAAAAAATATTTTATTTTTGCCCGTAATTATGTTTTTTTCTTGTTCAAATAACGAAAAAACTGACTTAATTTTCAAAATCTTTCACTTGTAGCTCTAAAATGTACAATTTTTGTTTTCCGAAATGGTAGCGTAAACGGTGCAGAAAACTTTTAGTTCCATTTTTAGGGGAAAACGGCTTGCATTGATGCTGATTGCAAATCTTTGCGTGAAAATACAAGTGATCAGAAACATGAAATACAACTCGTTTTGAACTTAACGAAAATCGTGAAACGTTTTAGCTTTCTGTTTTGCTATTGAAATCATATATTGTCACCCGCATTTCAGAACGAAATAGAAACTTATTGCAAAGTAAAAAGCGCCTTGGCATTTCTTTGGCAAGCATACTTACAGATATAAATGGTTTTTAGAGTTTTTTCAGTAAGTTTAATCGATTGTTAACCCAATACAACAGAGAGTTGCGCAGCTACGTTTTGAATATTGAGATACAGAAACTTGTAGATTGGTTAGCATCCATTGAAACCTTACCTTTTCTCATTTTTGCCATAAGCAGTTAAATCTGGTGGTAGCATCTTTAAAAACGTCACATTTTCCATTTTTGAAGATATAAACGCTTTAGTAAGGAAGCAGTCATTGCAGTAGGTAAAAAGCTATGTGATGCATGAAAGAAGTGTCAGTGTATTTTCTGTACTAATGCGGAGGCAAGGTGTTTGAAAACCTGGCGTTCACAAGCTATTTATTCAGGAAAAAGTTATTAGCCATACGGCCGAATTTTCATTCTCACCATTGGGCGGTAATCCACTTATATCAACAAACAAATGTGTCATGAATCATGATATTATTTAAAAAATTTTGAAATTTTTGCGACAACGCTTTGATTCCATGGTCAGCTAGTGTCGGCCTTGACAAATTCAGCTCTTTCATTTATGAGATTGCCGTTGTTTTTCATATGTTTGTTGCACATGAATCCAAGGCACAGTATTCCAGGTACTGAGTTGTCTTACCCTGCTTCCAAACTTTACGTAAATAATCGGTTTGAAAAAAGTATCTGCAAGAGAAATGTATTCCGCAAATGCCATCAGAGTAGGATCAACCTGCAAGTATAAGTAAAATTTTCAAAGATTTTTTTTAAAGCAGACTTTTCTATTGATATTCAGAATCAACTCATAACAATCTGCATTTAAAAAAAAGAAGATAAACTTAACACATCTTTAGTTGAGCTGGTATGAAATCTAGTTTCTCATCAACAAAAAGGAACTGTTATTTTTGAAGCTGTATTTCAGGGTCACGATGTATGACTTTCACACCTTCAAAATTTGCGCAATATGTTTACTTGACACCATAGGCGTACGAGGCAGGGGGTCGGGGAAGGCGGCCGCCCCCCCGGCTTGAAAAATTTCAGGGCAAGCGCAAGTTGCTCAAAAATCCTCAATGGTACAAAATATTTCATCACAGTGAAAAATTCCAGGGCACACTCTGTTTTTCAGGGCAAGCGCAAGTTGTTCAAAATCCTGAATGATAAATAATATTCCAATACAGCGAGAAATTTCAGGGCAACTCTGTTTTTCAGGGCAAGCGCAAGCTGCTCAAAATCCTGAAAGATAAAAAATATATATTCAATACAGTGAAATCAGGGCACACTGTTTTTCAGGGAAAGCGCAAGTTGTTCAAAAATCCTGAATGATAAATAATATTCCAATACAGTGAGAAATTTCAGGGCAACTCTATTTTTCAGGGCAAGCGCAAGCTGCTCAAAATCCTGAAAGATAAAAAAATATATATTCAATACAGTGAAATCAGGGCACACTCTGTTTTTCAGGGCAAGCGCAAGTTGCTCAAAAATCCTTAATGGTAAAAATACATTCAATGCAGTGGAAAATTTTAGGGCAAAGTCTGTTTTTCAGGGCAAGCGCAAGTTGCTCAAAAATCCTGAACAGTGAAAAAACTTTCAATACAGCGTATATTCACTTGCGGGTGATTCGTGTAATTTGGGCTAGTCTAGTGTATTGTGTAGTCTGGACCAAAGTCGTGAATGGTTATCATGAATTTGATCTGGACCAAGTCCTCGTCTTCTGTAAAAATCGAACAATTGAATGTCGGTAGTTTAACAGCTTGATATAAGAATTCGATAACTCTTTCTTTGTTCGTTTTCGAGTTTGCGCTGGGTAGAGATGCAGGGTATTAAGATGATAGATTTTTTTGATTAACAGGAGTTTTAGAAGCGGGCCGCACATACGTGCGGATAACTTGCTGCTTGGCCCCTTTGAGTGCGTGTCTTTAAGTGCCTTGTGCAAGCGCACAGCAAAGATAACACAGGCAGGTGCAGGGAGTCAGACCCTTCGATCCGGAACCGTCGCTTTCAACCTTTGCGTTGCGCCATTGATGTCGCGTACATATTTGCATCAGTAAAAACAATTACCATAAAGTTTCTTTCTTGTCTGACAGAAAACAACACGCAAGGAACTTCACCCCCTTGAGTTAACAAGCAAGGGAACTACAGAACTTGCCTATAACGGCACCTCTAGGGGATTGCATAATCCACGTTATTGCCGAATTGACGTTATAAGCGAATTGAAATGCATGTAAAAGATGCCATCGGGACCGAACAAAATGTAACGTTGTAGGCGAAATGACGTTACAGACGTAGCCGTTATAAACGAATTCAACTGTATAGAATAGATTTACAAGAGATTTCAGGCCCCCTTCGGATTAGACTAAAAAAGTTAGTTTCACGGCAAATTAGTTATTTTAGGGCAAATTGTTATTTTCGGGGCAAATTCCCCCCCCCCAGTAAAATGCCTTCCCGTACGCCTATGCTTGACACTGGATTTGATTGAAGTGACTTATACCTCAACGTTAAATACACTGCACATAGCAAACAAGCAGTATGGCATCCTGAAGATCAAGAAAACAGCAGTTGCAACAAGCAAGGACTTCGTCATATCTGCTTCTGAAATAATTCCATCAACAGGTTGATCATTTTCGATGACCTAAAAAAGATCTGGTAATACTCAAAATGAACAGTGTGTTGTTCATAAATCTGAAAACGCTTATTTTTCAAACGATGCAAAACATAAAACGTCTTTTCGTTGTATAGTTGCGTTGATCAATTTCCATCTCGCTGCCCGAGTCATTATGGATCGACGTGGTTTTCGAAGAATCGTTACCGGAACAACACCAAGATTTTTGTTTGTTCGACAGCATCCTTAAGTTGATTTTTGCCTTAAAATGTCATTTTAATCTAAGGTGATAATGAATTTTGTAAATTCTGAGCATGGAAACGCAAACTAATAATTTCTAAGGTTTTTCGTAATTGCCCCAGGTGACTTTAAAATCGATGCTTCAATTTTTAGTAAGCTTTCGATAGTGAACACTGTGACCAATAAACATGTGATGTACTGAATGGAACACACAACATTGCAACACAAAGGTGGTTGCGTTTGAGTCTTTGGGCAAACTTAATCATGTTCACTAGTTTAGTAGTAGGCTGCTGCAACACCATTTTTTGATTTTTTCCAAACAGGATTTCTTCGGTCTTTCAGCTGCTACTGCCCATATGGTATAGTCCCTGACCGAGTCATGGCTGCAACAAGGCAAAGTTTTGATTATTGTTTATACAGTAGAATGCAGCGGTTTGGTCAACCAACATATTTCGTTGTTTGTTCTCGAACAAATTCCTTTGTTTTATGTGCGGCATACGACATGCGGAGAGGCTTTGTTTATCACTTGTATTCAAAGGCTTGTATTCATTTTTCTACATTAGCTGTAGGTGTTCAGTTAATGCAACCGCGTAGAAGAATGGAAACATTAAGTTTTTATATAACTTTATTTTCACTGGGAAGATAGCCTACTGATTAGCCTTTCCAGATGATGTGGAATTTTTTCATTACACACATGAATATGTTTAGTCCTTCCTATCCCTACGTTTTCGAACTATCATCTTCAGTTGATGCGGAGACCAGGTGTTTGAATACAGTAGACACCTCTTCAAATTGTTGTTCATTCAGTATGATGGAAGTTGTTGCACCATACAGGTTATTTGTGAACATTTTGCGCTTCTTCAGACCCAATTCCATTCCGTATGTTCCAGCTGATTCTTTCAAGTTGGCTGGCGAGAACCTGCAATTCGCTTTCAGCAAGAAGCAATCTATATCATCTGTAAAGTGAAGGTTGCAAAGTAATCGTCCTCCTATGGAAATGGTTGGGTAAAAATTATGCAGCGTCTCCTGCGTGATGCTCTCTAAACATATACTGAACAGAGAAGTGAAAGCGGGCAAACTTGATGAACTGCGGCTAAGGTTCAAATTACTCTCTCAGGCTTTGTTCAGGAGGATCGCGCTGCTAGATTCTTCCAAAGCGATTTTGTTACTTCAAATACATGGGTGTTGAAGTTGTAGTTTTTCATGACTTGCCAAAGGCTTTCTCACCCAACGGGATCAAAATCCTTGAAATCAATGAAGTTATGATGAAGACTGCGCTGGTATGTTTTTCAACCAGCGTCCTTACGTGAAATTTCATTTTGCAGTGCTTTTTTGGCACGAAAACCCACTTGTTCTTCAGCTAAATTTTCTTCTGTTTTGTAGCTGAGTTGGTTTGGTTCAATATTATTCTTAGCATTACTTTGGTTGATGACTAATTAGGCATATATTTCGATTATTTTGGCATTCTCTTATGATGCGGTTGTTGGGGATTGGAAATATGTATCTGCATCCATTCGTTTGGCTATTCTTGGCTTGTCATATCTCTTGACAGATGGTTGTTAACAGTGAAATTACTTGTGGCCCTGAGTATTTTATGCGTTCTGCAGGTATTTCATGTTGTAAATTTCTGGAGCTTCGTTCCATTTCAAAATTCGTACTACCTGTTCCACTTCCTCCTTCAATTTCCTTGTATTTACTTCTTTTCTGGTTGTGTTTATACCATTTTTAATGCACTGATGCTTGGTTTTACATTGTAATTATATAGCTCATTGCGATATTGGGTCCACCTACGCGATATTGGTTCGTTTGTGTGGTTGGATTAATAGGGTTGTTGTGTTGAAACCGCTTTGGTGCACCTGTTTTCAGTCCAGCCTCTACCTGCTTGCACTAGTCTGATCCACTCGTCTTTCGCATTCATCAGTTCCTTGGATATATTTTTATTCACGTCTTTGTACCGGTTTTATATACACCTCAGTTTTCCTCATATTTTGCATATCTTTCGCTTGTTGAGCTACTGCTTTTCATCTTCTTCCAGTTTTTTTCTTTTGTGAAGTTTTGGCTGTTTACTATTCAATCCTTGGCTATTTACTGTTGCACTCTTTGCCTGTTTACTAATAACTACCAATTTAGGGATGAGCGTGTACTGCCTTAGACGAGATATCAATTAAAGTTTTTGAAACTTCATCTATTTCGTCACCTTCAACTCCAAGAGTGTCAACAAAATTACCAAAAGCGTTTGCGCACCAGTGGGATTTGTGGCGAGTATATTCATGAAACCCTGAACATTAGCGGTGTGCATACTTTACCTAATCTTTTTTAAAGGTAGATTGGACCTCGTGCGGTTTGATTTCTTTAATTTACAAACGAAGAAACAACCTAATAATTAAATTTTCCTAACAAAGGTAAGTTTCTCTTGCAGTATGATAAAATGGATGAGGTACTTATTATAAGCAATAAAATTTTTAAGAAATAAAAAAACTCTTTATTGATCACTGGCTGCTAAAATTAGGTTGATGTCTCTGCGAAAATGAAACTTTAAGCAACTCGAACATTAAACTTTCCTGTTTTTCAGCAAGTAACAACTTTACATTACAGCAAACACTTTCTGGAAATGTAATTGATTCTCACGTCAGGTTCATCTGTTTTACACAGAAAATGTTCTTTTTAACTAAAGAACTTTTGTACTTGTTTTAAAGCTGGTGAATATTTAGCAAGCGAGCTATACCCTCAAACGAATGTTTGATACTCTTAAGCAAAATTTACAGAAGAAAAGTACGTTAAAATGTCCTATTCAATTTACTTAAACTTTTCCTTCAATGATTTAAAATATGATTGGAAGGTTGTATTTGCGGAAAACATTTGCAACTACAGTATATTAAAAACGCAGGGGTTATTGGAAGCCAATCCGCCTAAAATAAATCACTGCACCGCTGCTACCTTTTATAATGAACGTTTGAGGACGCTTTTTCCATATTGAAAGTATCAATGAAGTTTAAGTTAAGAATGAATGCAATGCACTGATGATGATAACAGGAGTTATCGAAACGTTTGCAATTTGTCGTTTGTATCGTTTTCATTGGCCGTGTTTTTCATTATAAGGCTATTTAGCACTTCCGCTTTTCGTGTACCAAAATTTGGTAGACAAGTCTCATTACGGGTTCACTACTGTAAGAGAGATGAAGTATACTTCACAACACTGCTGCGACAAAACAATGGACGACAAAATGGCCTTATATCGCGAATGTTGTTTTCCGAATTGTTCAAACTCATGGTGAACAAAGTCACTTTTATAGGTTTTAGGGGGGAGGCGATCGCCCCAATCGCGCCCCTGGATCCGATCCTAGTTAGAGGAAGGGCTGCAAATTACTATACGGCCGTTATAAGACCAATAACGCTTAAAGTAAGTATGAAGCATAACAAAAGTTCTTTATTTTGACAAACCAACATGCCATTCCTCACGTAAAACGAACTTACCTGACGTGAGACTGAATTCAGTTTCAAGCAAGCAAGTGCAACAATCACCAAGGGTATTGCAAAGCAGAAGATGAAAAACAAAATCACGAACATTCTGAAAGTATATCACAAACGAAAAAAATATACTGTATTGTGTCGCATCATAAGTTAAACAAAATAGGATAACCACTAGCACAGACTCAAAATCTGCAAACACATTCATTGCTTTTATTGGGTTTTCCGATTTCGAATTGTAAAAATACACTGCACTTTTGTCACCTGGATTACCTTCCGGCAGGGTAGAGGAGGCAGCAGCCCTAGGAAGACTCGAAATGCCTCATGGTTTTCATTAACTTCTGATAGTTCTGCTAGCTCCACACCAAGGTGCGAACAACCAAGGTCACTGCTTATACCTTTTAGGACTGAAGATGCGTAGTACTACGTGAAATCGTTTTTTTATTAAAAATTTTTCTGATCGATTCCTTGGTTACCCATCTTGTGGAGAGTATGCCTTGTAAAAAGTCCTCCTAAACAAAACAGTACTCTTGAAAATCCAGATCCGTATGTCAATTCCCTTTTATATTTGGACAATTGCCATCCGCACAAATGGCGTGTAGGACAATTGGCATCGGACAACTCTAACCCGACTAAATGTAAATACCATTGTCTTAAGGAAAACAAGCGGGAATATATTTGTTTTAAATGAACACATTCGAGTAAAATGTTACCTTTATTTGTTGAATCTGAGACGTCAGTAGCAGCTGTGGAAAAAAGTTCATCATTTTTTGAAAAGAAAAACTTTACACATATAATTGCTGCTGTTTTGCTTTCATGTTGCTTCAGGGCAATTAAGAGGAGCAACCACCACCTTCGACTCAGCAATGGCAGCACCATCTCTAAGCAAAGATCCAGATGATCGTCTTGTCATCCAGACAGATTTGTTGCTGCTGTATAACTTGCCCTAGACGGACTGCTTTTGAGCTTACGTTTGCATGGATGCGAAAGGGTTACGGAAACCCGGACGGAGTTTCATTTTGGCTGGGTTTACACTTTCTTCGTCCAGCTCAGTTCCTTGCGGAACTGGTGCACCCTAACGAGAGAAACCAGTTGCGACCCAGCACCCCCTGCGCAACTGTGTGGATCATCCTGCAAATATCCCCCTTCAATTGCGTTGCTAGTTATCTTTTTCGCATTTTTCGCATGGCCCTTTCATTAACTGAAATGTGTCTTTAATGTTAGCTTGTTTAGGGACAACTGGCTTGATAACCACACTGTTTTTTTCGGTGTCCTGACAGACTGTTTACTATGAATATGCAAATGCAATACCTTTCTTATCGCCAAGAAATTTACTACTTACTTACTTACTACTACTTAAGATTTATTGCAATTGAACGTTTTCATATAAATGACAATTTTGTCGGGAACTGCTCTACATGGTCGAATTTTACGTTGCATAAAGACAGAATACATTGGAAACGCGGTATTCGAGGCCAAACGCATGTCTACGTATTTCAAAATACCGTTGACAGGTTGATCACAGGATAGTATTGCATTGACAGACCAGCAATGCGAAGTTTTCAATTGCTGAATAAGGAACATTGCTGCAGTATTTAACGGACATGAAGTTGTTGAAGTAAAGTTTTAATAATTATGCGTTTCATTTTTTATCTTTTCACGTCCTTGTAGCGTTTTCTACAAATAATGAAAATAGAAAATCTTTCAATTTAAGATTTTTTTTTAATATTGCTGAAATATGTCAAGTCGTTTTCGGCCAAAGGAACAAAGTTTCACATATGTGGCATATCTGACCCAGTATAAACAGACTACAGCATCGCTGAGTACCTTGAGTCGCCTGAGTCCCAATTTGGAGCACAATGCGTTCCTGCCCCCTCAGGAGCATATCCATTAGACATCAGAGCACCACTCCACCCGAAAGACCATATCCAACAAAGCAAATTTGCTACAATCAAATGATGTGATTACTATAACAGAGAAATGAATCTTTTCTTTGAACTACCGAGACGATGTTGTTTAAGGGAGTTTAAAATGTTTGTGTGAAAAGGTCGCTGCGATAAGCCAAAGGCGTAGTTTTGTTAGTAAACCGAAGACAAACAAAACAGCTTTCGAAAACATAATGATAATTTGTCAACACACAACAGTTGAAAACCATGCACAACCTTGGACTTGGTTGTTTTTGAGTAAATTAATATAAATTACACAAAGTGTAAACGCACTTCTCTGGCATTGCGATAGAAAGATATTAAGTTCTTGCCACTAAGTTCAAGCTTGCTGGACTAGTGTGCAGTCATCTCTGCATTTACCTTACAAACATTTCTGTAGGTGTACTCATTTTTCTTGATAAATAAAATGTAACTAAACATCACTGCCGCTCAGTTTCAGAGGTCAAGCACGACAGTTCTGAAAAGCTTTAATAAATTGGGAATGATTTAAAATTTTTTACATTCACCAAATGAAGTATAGGCCCATCTATTTGCAAGGAGATACCTCGATAATGTTAACAAATGAATGTACTAAACATAAACACATTTGGAAACATTCATCACCAAAGCTTATGCCTGCATTTGAAACCGAGATTCTTCCTCCTGAGTTCCAATACTATATTTCACTCAAGAAAAATCCCTATATCCAAGTAGACTTGCTGTATCCAACAACTTTTTCCTACGTAGTTTCATCCCTTCTCCAAACTGTCCTTGCCAACGTATGAAGAAAGCGAAAGATTAATTAAAATATTTGATTTTATCAAATGCCTTCCTTTTCGTTCATTTAAAAACAATAAAAAATTGTTGTGCATAATCAACACTGTGAATTACATTTAAAACAGTATTGATGTAAAGAATTCACAGAATCTTTGAAAAACTCTTGTCAGTAACAGCACGTTGATTTCATTTTGGTTTTCATTGCAAAGCACACACCTGCCAAAGCGTGAGTGACGTTAAAGAGGAACGATCGAGATCCTCCTTCACCTGTAGATGCAACATTTCCAGATGCGCAAGCATTCCTCGAACGTTCTACGGCTATAACTATAATTGCATATGTACCAGTCACGCCTGCAATGGACCAGAAAAAAAAACATCAAACGAATCAATGCTACTGAGAAGTTTTGCACAAATAAAATGTGAAGTATAAGATTTATGCAATGAGCATCTCCTTACATAAAACTTTTTTCTACTTTCTTTCCATTTCAGCACCCATGCTTTCAGTTTGAAACTCACGTAACTCTCCACTTGGCTCGCAATCACGAAAGTTAAAGACTTGTTAGATTGGTGTGATTCGTAAAAATCAGATTTTCTTACTTAGGCCATTTCCAAAAAAGCCATCAAGTTGACAAGTCTTTCTCCCAATGTATCCTTTACCGTTATACCAGATCGTTAGTGAGCCTCTTAAAACGACGCGTAGCATATCCACCACAGCAATGTTGGCAAGGATGTAATCAATAGGCTGCAGGGCTTCCTGTAAAATGTAAATATTAAGTTAGGAAGACATTGAACGGCATTATAGTGCATGCTGTTCTCTCGCATCGGACGCTATTATTGTAAAAAAAAACTAGGTAGAAACGGTTGTAACTGTTCTTTGGAAACAAAAGAATCTTAAAATAGCTTAGGATTTTAGTGTACTTTCAATTTTCAAATCAAAGCCCCTGATTTCAAATCAAAGTCAAATCAAAGCCCTGATTTATTTAACATAAGTTTCCAAGTCTTGCAATTTTCTCTGTAGACACTTACATCGAGGAAATTAAGTTTAAATGTAACAACTGATATTTGCTACTTCAGGTTTGCATATGATATGCGTTCTTTTTTTGTTCAAACACAATGTCAAGTAATGATGTTGTTAAGTACTGCCTTGCCAACATTTGTCATGCATCTGCCTTGAAAAAATGAATGGGAAACAAACAAATTATCTGAAACGTTTACTTTATCTTTTTTGTCCATGTGAAAATGACACCGTAAAAATGCACGCTTTTAGTAAATTTTATCCCTTTGATGAAAACATTTGTTTGGTTGAGGTTTGTTTTCATGCAGTAAGTCAACTGGCACTTGAAAACCATCCGAAGTTATCGGATCGATTTTTATAATCCCATATACTTCTGCAGTGATGACAAGCAGCAGTAGGTTTTAAGAACTCTGCTTGGGTCACGAACATAACCTAGAGTTCACTGTTCGGAGGTGTTCCGTATCTTCGTTTTTCAAGCTTTTTACACATGATTCGCTTTAGCACTGCCACAATATTGCAACTGCGTAGCATCTGACCCGATCAATTGAACGAAGAATGTCTTACCCACTTTACGGCCCGTTTCTATTCCCTAAATACCTGTGCTTGCCTTTTTGCAGTGCTGATCTTTATTTAGGCTGTGATGGACTCAACACTTCCGCTGTTGGCTCGAATTGCTTTCTTGCGTTAAAAATAAGCTGACTCATTTAGTGAAAGGTGTTCAAAGGCTTTTCTAACTTCATTTGCTTTGGAATTGCAAATAGTTTTGCCAGCGCTGGATTTACATGGTGGGGGACCTGGGCCCAGGCGTGGTGGGGGGCCCCATGTGCAGATACAAAATCTTTGGGTAGGGGATGATTGATGAAGTCATTAATATTCCTCGGATCAGTTAATATTTATGACGTATTCATGAGACGTCACATAAGTTAACTCAACTGTAACACAACTGTTTGATACAACATGCTATTGGACAATGATTAGCGATTTGTGAAACTATTTCAAAACCAGTCACCAGAAGCATAGTATCTTCTTTTTTTAATTTGCTTCTGGGCGATCCAACGTTTTCATCATCTGCTCTAAACGCCACTCCTCGATCAGCAATAGATTTTATGACAGAAGCCAAACGTTGCGGAAGCGATTTCCAATATTGTTCGGATTGATTGACCTGACAGGCTAGGTCCATATCAATTCTTCTAAGTGATTTACATCTGCAACTAAACGTAATCGTGGTATCTACGTGTTTCACTGATTTCTCGTGTCTCATCAACAGGCCCGTAGCCACGGGGGAAGTTGGGGTCAATGCTCCCCTCAATTGTTTTGTCCCCCCAGAAGTTTGTTGTACCCAGAAACTTTTTTATTAAACATACTGTATAATAAGAACAAAAGTCTTGCCCCCCCCTAAAAATGTATTTTTCCCCGAAACACTTTACACCTGGCTACGAGCCTGCTCCTCAGGCGCTCAAGAGCGTATTTCCCGTCGTAAAATCCCTTTCCAACAAGGAAATGCGCACATTTGATCGTATCTGCGCACATCAGTCTACAAGTGAAACAATAAAGATAACCTTGTGAAGAAGAAAAACAAAGTCAGCTTCTGTCAGTTACTTCGCCATTGTAGTTCTGGTGACGAATAAGATTTATGGCGCATTTCCGTTACGAGCTTCTTTCCTGTGTGGGGGAGCGTCATTTTATTTTTAATAACTTTTCGTCGCAATGTCGAAGAGTACCTGTTTAATTTTCTAACCAATAATCTCGCATTTTTGGTATATTTGCTAGCCAGAGATCGATATCTTTGACTCCCGTGTTAGCGGCAGCCATCTCATCTGTCGTGTTTTTCGATTATGCATTCTTGACGTTCTGCTGCTGCACCGCTGGTTCTAGGTCCATTCTCATTGTTACGTAGGACTAAATCTGTCACAACATGTTCCCCGATTTTATGTCCGCTTGCAACAGGGGTCTCCAACTTTTTATCTGAGAGCCGCATAAGCTAGTACACAACAGTTCGAGAGCCGGACATCTTACGTAATGTGATTGTTTTGGGATATGTTATTATACCAAATTAAGTTTTTCATGAATATATTGTTTTTTCATTTTTGATAAAACGTCTTCGCGGGCCGGATTTGGCCCGTGGGCCGTAGTTTGGAGAGGATCTGCAGAAATGTCTCCGCTGGACTTCATTGTCACTGCAGAATAGTAATCTTGAATCTCTCTTGACTTAGCTCCAACTTCTCTCATTTTTGTCTCTTATGCTTTTTTTGAACCACTTAGATAAGCTCTACAGTTGTTAAGGTATCGATGCCCCTTTCTTCTGTTCATGTTTTTTATTATTAATAAGCTTGAGAATAGGGTTGCCATATATTCACCAACAAAAAGGAGGACTTACGCATGTCACTTAGTTGACTGCATTATTTACACTTAACAAGTAAAATAACAAATATTCGTAAGTTTTAAGCGTTTAAATAAGACGTCAGGTGGGGACGATTTTTCAGTCAAAATGTATAAAACAAAACCCGTATTAAATTATGCTATTTAGCCCATTAATATTTTACAGTTTCCTTAAATTTCTTACAAATGTAGTAACACCTTTAACAACATTATGAAACCGGTTGCATGACAGATGTTTTAAATTGCACACCAGCTTTAATAAACTAGAAACTGGTTCAGTTAGAAAGATTTCTCTTTCTTTTAGGTTTGTGGTTGCATCACGGAAAAACTACGTTCTACATTAACGTAATGTAATAAGCCATAACGCTGAGGCACAGCTATGTGATCGTTATCAATTCGCTGAAGCACTGAATAGCATTGCAAGTTACAAAATATTTTGCCCATCTTTTATGTTCTATCATATTACAATAAATTGCATTGGTCTGATGCTCTTTTTGCACGAACCCAAACATGTTTTGGTATTGGTCAAACAGTTTAGCTTTATCAATAGAAACGCTTCTCAAGCAGGTACTATTCACATGGTTCAACATTTTCCCATTCAGTGATTTGAAACGATAGAATTTACTCCAAGCATTGAAATTCAGCAAATAAAGTGGTCCATTTATCCAGATATGCAACACAAGATCTGTACAATACAGATACATCTAACGTTAATAAATCACAGCCAGGATGTTTGCTTTCTTCTGTGAATTTTTTAATGCTGATGTAACTTGGCTTGGTACGTACACACAGGTGGCGGAACCGGGGGGCCGCATGGGCCCAGGCCTCCCACTTTTGAATTTTGCCTAAATAAGTTTAAGTAACACAATTAGTATTGGGTCCATTGTTAAAGTAACTCGTTTAATGAAAAAATGTTGCAGAATTTTGGCAGTATTATTTGTAATTTGTCAGGATTTCGTTATGTTTGGCAGAATACACCGTGCCCAGTCTGTCGCCCTGTTATGGCTTGCTTACCGCATTGGTGTTGTTGAACAGTGTTCCCAGATGGTGTAATACAACAAAATATTTTACAAAAATGGTGTAATTTTACATGCTTATGTGCATGGGCGTTGGAATGATTTTTTCCAAGAGGGGCACCAATGGATTTTTCCAAAAGTTTTTCTACGGGGGGCCAAAAGTGGTGAAATTTGTTTTGTACAACTCGAAACTAAGAAAACAGCCTTTTTCGCTGAAATTTTCAAATTCCTGCCCCCCCCCCTCCGACACCCATGCTTGTGTGTAGGAAAACGTTGGTGCCACACCATTAAAAATTTGGTCTAATTTGAAGCGTTTCAACACCATTCTAAATAGTGAAATTTTATTGAATCTTATACACAAAATGAAATAGTTGGCAGATCAATTTCAACTGTGTTTTTTTGCATTGGCAACACTAAACAGCCATATTTATTTCTGCATTAGCAACACAATTGGCATCCTTACAGCAGAAAACTCATCAGTTGCTGCATATGCTTTGTCTTGTCTTTGCATTCCGGTATCTAATGCAGTTGTGGAATGAGTATTCACTAATGTTAGTTCTATGTTCAAGATGTGGAAAAGTTGTGATTTTGAATGTGTTTAAGACAGGTATCAATGGTGTGTCACTTTTGCCTGTTTTCATGCTGTGTTCTTTTTTTTCAACACCCAGTGGCGACTCCAGCACACGGGTTCCAAGGGCTGAGCCCGAGTCTTCGATTACGATTTATATCGGAGAACGCGAGCTTGCTTTGTATATTTGTGCCACCACCCACGGTCCCATTTCGCTAAGTTGTTAACTCGGGCTCTTTTATTTGGACCTTGCCACTGTTCATATATTTGCGTTCCATGTCTGGCCTTTCGCGTTCATGTTGCAGGTGACCTGAATAAAACAATATAGTTCGTAGTAGGCGTTCTCTCGACTTCCTTCGCTCGCGCTTTACGCGGGCTCATCCAGCAGAGCCCGAGCTGCCCTATGCAGCTAAGTATTTTTGAAGCATAATTCATATCGGACTGAATGTTTTTTAAAGCAATGGATTTGTATAGATTTATAAAACATTGGATTTGAAGTCCAATCCAAGAAACAGTTCCCATTTCGAGATGAATTTCAAACGGACGACAAATTGTCCAGCAACTCGGGTTGATATGAATGAGCCTAAGTAAGAAGAGGACTGACTGGCGTTATCATGCTCTGTGACGTACGTTAATCAACAATGGAGAAATTATCGTGAGAACTTCCCATTTATCATTTTGTAACTAACGTCTCAGAGCAACAATTATGCTAGCCAGAATGAAAGCAAATGGAAATTTTAGTGACACAAGCGTCGAACGGTTATCAGTCAGAATGAAAGCTAACTTATCGTATGATGAGCTCGAGTGACGCTTTTGACCTGGGTCGCCCTGTACCAGTCTATATTTGAATTTCAGGTGGTTCACCGATATGTTTTCATAGTGGTGTAACTTTGTCTAAAATAGTGTAATTTAGACCTTCATATGGTGTATAGGTAATGACGTCATATTTCAGTGCTTGTGACGTCACAGTTGCCACTTCAAACCACAAAATTTTTCTATAGTTTTTTGACGTGCACTTGTGACCCCCACTTTGAAAACGGTTCCGCCACCCATGTACGTACATCTGATTAAAACATCCCTGGCAACTTGCATAAAGTTTTAACCACCTGGTAATGCTGTGAGAAAGTAGTTTTTGGTACTCGATATCCACAAAGTCGCAATAATTTTTTCACTCTTCTGTATGCACTGTGCACACTCAACCACACGTAATGTACTCAGCTTCAAAATCATGTCGTCATTTTCTGAAAAGGGATAGTTCTGCAGCTTTTCAATGCAGCGAAACTGTACAGTACTGATTAGCTAGTAGAAACTACTACGCAAAGCTACAGTATGTATAATACAGTACATGCAATACACTGTTTCACCGTATCATGGTTCATCCAAAAATCTAATATAGTATAACGGAATCAGCAGTTCCCACTCAAATGCCAAAGTAATTGAGATGCTGAAAAAGTATTTATCACTGTTACGTAACGGTTAATCTGAAGTCATTCCCGCCTTTTCAGCTGACAAATCTACTCAATGAAAACATAAATTAATTTGATAACTTGTGTAGGCCCTCTCATAAACTAAGCTACGCCACCAGCTCGTATCCGTTGCAGTTGACTAGGGACAGCTTACTGTATGCAAATAAAATACATTATAGCCAGTGCTGTAACTGACAAGGGGCAGAAGGGAATATCGCCCACATGGCAACCTAAAATGTAAAAACCGTTCCCTCAACTTAACTTAGATTTTGGAGCATAAAACTGGGATAGACTTAACAGTTTCATTAACACTAAAAAAGCCTTCAAAAAACTATATATGTTTTATTTTGAGACGTTTCGGATTATTCTTAATCCATCTTCAGTCAAAAAATTAAAGCAACACTTGGCAATGTCAGCAATTCAAAACCATAAGGCTCTGTCATGCAAGAAACGATTCTCTGCATAACTTTTGGCCCTGCATTCGCTTTTAGCGATTTTGACTTGGCTGGCTGTCTTGGTTTGCGTTTGACGTCTTTTGGGTCACAGCACTGTCGTTTCTTGCGTCACAGAGCCTTATGGTTTTGAATTGCTGATATTGCCAAGTGTTGCTTTAATTTTTTGACAGAAGATGGATTAAGAGTAATCCGCAACGTCTCAGGCTTTTTTAATGTTGATGAAACTTACATTTTGTTTTTGGTATTCTTTTGGTTTTCAGTTGTTGTTTTTTTGCGTTTATCGGAGTATTTACGGTTTCAGTATAGCCATCGACATCCGGGACATGTCCTCCAAAAAGAGGACATATGGCAGCCTTGCACTACTCGTATGCGAACTGGGCAAATCGTAGTAAGGCAGATGTAAAATCTAGTAACGAGTAGAGATTTAAGCTGATGCGTTCTACGCACGTGGCTTTCCCATGGCCTTGCATTCACACGATTCAAATACCCGACCAGCTTCAGGAAACCTATAAGTGTAATAGTTGTTTCGTCATAACGCAATATTCAAGAGAAATGCTCCCATCTGGCGGACCGATAACTAATATAGCGTTTACTCCACAATCATACTTTCCTTGCTAAAAATGACTAAGTGGCATGCACATGTCGCACATATGGCTAAACACATGAACATGGTGGGGCACCCCTTTTGGTGGGGGGCCCTGGGCCCGGGCCGCTTGGTCCTCCCCCATAAATCTGGCGTTGAGTTTTGCACCTTTGGAAAACCGCTTTTTGCTTGGTTTTGCTGCTGCTCTGTTTTGTGAGCGAAGATGTGAGCCTCTTATTTAAATCATTCCCTGAATAACTGTGCTTGTCGTTTTCGAAGAAAATATTAAATGCGTTTGGAAAATAAAAGTTAAGAAAGCATAATCTGGAGCAGCGGCTATTTCTGTTTTCCAAAATATGTGAGTGTTTGAAGTTTGCAATAGATTACCACCATGCCTCCGTTCTTCATCGAAAATCCTGCACAAAGCTTGTCACAGGCTCTTGTTTGCGAAGTTTTGGTTATTCGTGGCTTTAATTTCTTGCCTTTCACGCAACATAACTTTGTACATTGCCCTACTCCTAAGTAGCTGTGGAGATCACATGGGAATGACACAAAGTGACATGTGATAGTAACAAATTATTGTGCTTTCACGTGGGAAAAACTTAAATAAAATCTCAAGTTTGCAAATGATCAAAAATTTCTATTAGGAAAAGATGTTACATATGTCACTAATAATTTCTGTCGTTGGTTCTAAAAATATGCCGTTTAAACGAATCGTTTCATTTTGTAATTTCAGGCAATCAAGAAGAGCTCTTAACTAATAAGGTAAACTTGGGCACGCGTGATCGAGTTGTCACAACAAAACTATTCCCTATTATATAAATATTTCAAATAATTTCAACTGCGTCATTGGACTTCACAGCTATTAGTAAAGCACTAAAACATATTACCTTAAACTTTTTCAAAGTAAGAACCAAAAGAATGTTGGTAGTAAGCGCAACTACCAGTAGGAAAGAAAGGAAGACAGAAAAAACTGAGTATAAGCTCATGGAACCATGTATGACATTTTCTGGTATCCACCCACGGTCTTGTAACCAGAAAGGATTGATATCCTGGCAAATTTGTGACTCACTGTTGGATTCAAAAGTAATGTTGTCCATCTCAGATGCATTTGCTTCAGTGTCAAGTACTGCTGAAAAAATACAAATAGAACTTTTACACAAAGAGCAAAGCTATAATTTAAGAATAGCAGTCATTGTACGCTTAGGTGTAAGTAACACTAAAAGACGTGGAATTGGTGTAGAGCAGCCTTGCAACCTTGCCCGAAAAATTTGTGTGCAGCAATGCTAAATGATGAAGACCTTTTTTTGTTTTTTTGGAGGCCACACACCAATAACAGTGTTTCATGCAGAAAAAAAGCAAATTAGAGACGTATTTCAACAGTCAGTCTCATTCGTCACAATGAGGACGAGGGTTTGGAAACATCTGTGCCAGAATTTTCCGGGATCTTGCCCGTATTTTCAGAGATTGTGCCCGAATTTTCGACAAATCAGAACTTTTGGGGGTGCGCTGGCGCTCGCATACCCGGTTCCTGTTCGATACATTATCGCATATTCAATTACAAGAGTCACTTGCCGTAAGTGAAGTTGGTTGCACATAAGAGCTCGGCTAAAAACGGAATTTGGCAGAGGATTTGCTACTACGTCGAGAAAAGATAATGTAATTTTGATCTGACAAGGTTTAATAACTTCAGTTTTTAATTTATTTTTAAAAGTATATCAGATCAACATAGGTAATTCTGTTGTTAGGGAAGAATCGTTGGCAGCAGTTTTGATGAAATGAAACAAACACTTAACATACAGAACGTCGATTTTGCAGCAAACTCCCGATTGCTGCAATTTGACTCAGTTTTATGTTCTTGGACAATTCACTATGTACGAAACGAAACTCAAAACACGAAAATCATTTCAATCGACACTCGTTTGCTTTGGTTTCGACAGCAATTGTGTTCCATTTTGAGGAGAAAGAATGAATGAACGAAAATAACTTCGACTAATCACGACGGAACTGTAGGTCAGGAACGTTTGATTGAATGGGCAAAATGTGGTGGTGCTTTTGCATGAAATACATTGTTCATCTGGCCATATTTCAATAACATGATGATCGGAGTCATCATGAATTTCATTTCTTTCGGTAAGTGACAACCAAATGATGCAATTTGTTCGCAGAAAAATTCTGTCAAACAAAAACATGAAACCTGATAAAAAACAGGCATAAAATTTGTTTTTATGTCCTTGTAACTTTGGTTCGACTTATTTCAGGCGAATAATCATGAAATGGTAAAAGGTTCGATTAATTAAATGCTGGTTTTTCGATCTTGCTAAATAGAAAGCGATGCAAAACCCACTTATGAAGTTTCGAAAATAAATAATCTTTACCTTATACCGTTAAGCTCACCCACTACCTAGGTGCGTTGTGTGAAAACAATGAGATTGGGTATTTTAAAATGTCTGTTGATCAGTTGCCTTGCTTTTGCGCATAAACGGTGCTTTCGAAAATTTAGAAACAAAACACTGTTCCAGTGCAATTTCAGCAAAATAGGATGTAGCTGTAGATGAATTTAGAAAAACTTGCTTACGTGTGGTGGTCCATGCGTGCCAGACTAAAAAATTTTGTTTCTGGCATTTTTTTGAAAAAAAAATCAACAAAAAAGTTTCAAAATCTAAAACAATTTTAATTTGGTTTGGAAAACGCTTTCGTTTCGCAAATGTTTCCCAAATGAAAACATTTTCGTTTCAAGAATTTTTTTTTCGTTTCGGAAACACTTTCACTTTTGCTTGCAAATTAAAATTTTTTCGTTTCAAAAACACAAACAAATTTACTTTCGTTTCGAAAACACTTTCATTTCGCAAAAGTTTTCTAAATAAAAACAATTTCGTTTAAAGAAAAATTTTTTTTAGTTTCGGAAACACCTTCACTTTTGTTTCGGAAACACTTCGTGAAACAAATCGAAAAAATCGTATCAGTTTTGTGGTCATGGCCCATGCGTGTCACCCTTCGTTGAGAGCCAGTGTTTCCACTTGAGAAGGCTTGGTTTGCAGATTCTCTTATGTCGCTGTCTGGCTCCAGTAACTCGCGATCGTACTGCGCGTATGTGTAGACTCGTCTTCATGAAGTGTTTTCGAAGCAAAAGCGAAACTGTTCCCGAAACGAAAAAAAAAATTTTTAAAACAAAATTGTTTTTATTTAGAAAACATTTGCGAAGCAAAAGTGTTTTCGAAACGAAATTGAAATTGTTTTAGTTTTTGAAACTTTTTTGTTTTTTTTTCAAAAAACTGCCAGAAACAAAACTTTTTTAGCGTGGCACGCATGGGCCACCATACTTAAGTTGCAGAAAGTGTTTAAATAACGTAGAGGGCAATAATTGCTGGGCTTAAGTTTGCTGGTGCTTTTTCTCGTCTTTTTGTACTGGTTTGCTCACCCAAAAGTTGAATTTTTTTATCCGGAGAAAAACAAACGCTTTTTGGTCTGAATATTGTTTCACCAGAATCGAAATAGAAAGCGAAATTATTGTTTTTTTTATTTTTTTGCAAATATTCGTGTGATCTGGGTAAACCATGCTTCAAATTATAACTGCCATTGGGGGTTCGATACGTAACAGGATAATTAAACACTTGCATTTGCAAATGAAGCAAGCAAACAACCAAACAAAAAACACAAAACTAGTTGCACCACATGAAAGTTCAAATTACATCAATAAACATCAACGGGTAAGGTATGGTTTTGTTGATAATTTCAGTGTAGCCGCTTTGTGCTTATTAATTTTGGCAGATCTGAAACCGAAGTAACGTGTCCTAGGTGCAGCACATTGTGTATGACTCAGATCGACTGAGTTGCTTTTTCCAAAGAATGAACCCTACACAGTTGGAATATATCGCTGCACCTGCATGTGATATCGCTTTGTATATTATTTGGTTGCGCGCAGGTTGCATCTTTGTGAATTACTCTTGTAGATTTCATGAAGAAAAATTGGTCAAGGCAATGGTAGTTATTTGAATCTAGACCATGTGCAAGTTTGAATCATCGCAAAAAGGCGAAAGCAGAGCACAGTCGGCTGATCCTTCAAAAGCCACAGAAAACCTAGAGCTTTTAATTGTCAAGGCCAGAGTAAATGTTTTTTATTTTACCTTTCATTCATTTTGTGCGGTTGGTCTGGTTCTTTGAAAGGATGTTTCTAAAGATGACCATGAGCTCATTGTAAATGCCTTGAAGGATGAATATTAAGATAAGGTCCTAAGTAGGTTTCTATTTCTAATCGTTATTTTATCTAACTTGATAAACAATAGTTTCCCATCACTTCGCATTGTGCTGGCACTCTTCTTGAGGCAACTACGTTGTTGGTGCTCAACTCGTTTATTGTATCCAAGTACTTTTACATTTACCTTACTGCTCAGAGTTGACAAGCCGCCCGTGCAACTTTAGCTTAGTTCAAGATGTTGTTGAAACGTTTGAGATGCTGTTTCTCCGGGACGAAAAGTCTTTTGTGAATTTCCAAAATACTGTTCCTCTACTGCTTTTCACCTGCTATTCGATGGCATAAAGACATTTTTGTAGTTGAACGTTATTTGTTACCAAAAGAATGAGCTCTCAACAAACTTCTTGAAAATAGTCTGATAACATACCTCGTATACTCGATATTCGTTCAAGCCTGCGATATTTTTTCAATAGTTCTTTTTGTAGATTATGTTTTGAAGGTATAAATTCAATAGTTCTTTTTATAGATTATGTTTTAAAGGTGTTTCTGCAAATTTTCAGTGCCTCTTATGTTACATCATGAAATAGTGTAACTTCGTGACATATCATCAAGGGATCTGGAGAAGAGCACTAATAGTTGGGATCCCTAAGCCGGAAAAGCCAACGGGGCACCCAAAGAGCTACCGCCCTATATCTCTGCTCTGTTTCCCCTTTAAAATCCTCGAGAGACTCATCTACACTAGTGTCGAACCAATCATCGATCCACTGCTCCCACGGAAGCAGGCGGGTTTTCAACACGGGAGGTCCGCCGTAGACCAGGTCACCTTGTTGACACAGGACATCGAGGATAGCTTTTCAGCTCAGAAAAGGACGAAGCTGGCGTTTGTCGACGTCACAGCAGTTTGTGAGACTGTATGGCATCGTGGCCTCACCCGCAAGCTTCTGCAATTGCTACTTGATAGACACATGGTCCGCATGATCATGGAGATGGTTGGCAATCGCAACTTCATCTTAACCACCGGAAACAGCAAAAGATGAAGGTTACCGCGCCTGAACGCCACCCCACAGAGATCCGTCCTGGCATCCCTTCTCTTCAACATCTACATCTCTGACCTGCCAAACACCGTCTCCAGAAAGTATGCATATGCTGATGATCTAGCAATCATGCATGCTGATGGAGAGTGGCACGCAGTGGAAGGGGATGCTGAGCAAGGACATGGCAATCACAGGTGAATACCTCCAGACCCGGAAGCTAAAACTCAGTACCTCACAAACGGTGTCGGCAGCCTAAGCCTTCCAGCTTAACAACAAGGACGCTAAACGTGAGCTAAAAGTCAACTACAACAATGAAGCCTGCCCTTTTGCCCCGAGCCCAAATAACTCGGAATAATGTTGGACAGGTGGCTCACGAATCGCCGACACTGTGAGTCACTTCACAAGGATCTGACATCTCGGGTCGCGCTCTTGAGGCCGCTTGCTGACTCTGGCTGGGGTGCTGGAGCAACAACGCTGCAAACAGCCACCTCAGCCCTGGTTTATTCAACCACAGAATAATGCGCTCCTGTCTGGTGCCGCAGTGCTCACAACCGCCTTATTGACCCCGCCATCAACGACGCCTTGCGAATTGTGACTTGATGCCTGCATCCTGCATCGCAGTGGACAACCTTCCTATTCTCGCAGGTATCCAACATGCTGAGCCTCATCGCAATGAAGCAACACTGTCTCTAGCACGCCTTGCCATGGAGTCTGGACACCTGCTCCACCCAGCGCTTACCTACCTCTCGAGTGCGAATGCACGGCGCCTCAAATCGAGACACCCTCCGCACAACAACCCACCAGTTTATCTGACAACAATATACGTGCGGCGCAGTAGGCAGATAACCAATGGAATACTGAGTGGGCGGACAACCTGCAAGACTCCGCGCTTTCATCTCCGACACCGGCACCCACGCCCCCGGAATGACCCTCCCAAGAACAGCCTGGGCCCGGCTTAACCGCTTCCCCACCGGTGTCGGACGTTTGCGGTCCTGCTTGTACAAATGGGGTATGGCGTCCTCTGCAGCTTGTGAGTGTGGCGCAAAAGAACAAACTGTCAACCATGTTGTCCTCCAATGTTCAATCCATCAACCTCCTCATGGGCTGCACGGCCTGACGGTTCTGGACGAGGAGACATTTAAATGGCTGCTCAACACCTGCCCTGAAATCTTGTGCGCCTAGCAGTGGATTGAAAGAACTCACACAAAAGAAGAAGAAAAAGAAGTGGCAAAGCGAAAATTTAAAATGATTCCAAGCAGCTGCTGTTAAACATATACCGGCGGATACTTTCTTGGTAATAATAAAGTGCCTTGCAGTAATGCGTAAACAAAATTTTTCTATGCTACCTACCAAGATTTTTTGATGAATTGTACCAAATTCGTTGTAGTTGTGTGGAAGTCAGAGTATTTAACACTTTTTGCCCTGCTAAAATCGTCATAAACACGAAATCATTGTGTCAAAATTCTCGAGATATTGGAATCCACCTGAAAGTAGAACTCTGCGTAATTTCCGTAACCGAGTGCTGACCATTTGTTTTTGCTAACCTGTGTCCTAATTTTCATCCTGATATTGACAGATCATTTCAAAAATCTGGTTTTGAAAGTGTTTGGTTACGTTTGTACTCCAACATTTATTCATGAGATTACAGTTCAAAACTGGAAGGAATACAGCGAGAGACTACATGCTGTCAAATCGCAACATGTTTAAATGAGAATAGAATGGTAAATGCGCAAGCTTACTGTCTATTTGGCCTACATAGAAAAGAGCTCTTTCTTGAAATGCAGAAAATGTTGGGTATAGTTTGCAGTTAGTTAAGCTTTCAAATTTTATCAAAAATTAAAACTAAATCGGAAAAAATGCAAAGCATTCATTTTCACAAAAACAATCATACAAAGCAAATCATAGGGTTCACGATCGTACATTTTCGTAAAAGATGTTATTCATAAACCATGCCGTGAAATTTTGCAAAACCACTTGTTACTATCATAACTCATTATAATATTACAATCTCACCGTCACTTGACACTGTCACCATTTCCAAATGTCCACGCATATGACTTTCGAGAAACTGTTCCATTCCTTCAACAAAGTGTTTTCAATGCGCGGTTCATGCTATCTAAAAGCGTTGTAACTTGCCATCACAGTTATAAAGCTTCTCTGACATTGCTATGTTGATTTTCTTCGCTCTGGACGGCTGTACTGACACACTATGAGGTAAATATCTTGCTCTTAACCTTGATTTTGACCTTGTCGTCGACCTTCATTTCGTCCTTTCTAAAGCTGAGGAGCGCTGCAAATTTCGAAGCCCAATGCCTTTCAGTTCTTCTCTCTTCATGACCTAGCCTCGATTTTAATCCGATTTTGAAAGCTTTACGGGGATGAGTGTCTCAGGAGCGCTTATAAGAGCCTTCTTTGTTTGAGATACCGCCATCTGTTTTGATGAAAATTATGAGACAAATGCATAAAGCATTTAAGGTGGAAATAAAAAATATTTGTATTTGTTCTGCTTTTTGCACGATCATCGGTAATGCGTACATTGGGATAGAAACTTCTAAAAATGTCCATGACTACTTGCGCATGAGAAGCAGACAAAATGCTTTAAACTTACGCTTATAATTCAGTCAATTATGTAAAATTTTCGATAGTCATGAATGGTTGAGGGTTTTTTGCCGAGATTAACTTTCGTACTGGTATTTTTAGTACTGCTTCTGCCTGTCCAGTTTGCACAGAAGTTCCGTTGTCAAGCTTTCTTCTTTTTCAAAAATAGATCTTTAGTTTTCGAAAAATTATAAGACCAAGGCTTCCATATCTATAATACTGAGTTTATTTTTGTTTACCCTTGCAATATGTTGGAAAGAAACATCGGAACACTAACCACAGTGGAAGAGTCATAAAAACCATAGGGATGTTTAACAGGCTAGGTTGCCTTTGCGTTTAGATAAGTGCATACGAAATCATTTGCATTTAATTTCATAAAACTGAAGCCAACCACAAAAATTCCATCTGCACGCGAAAGCATCACTCACTTTCATGCAAGACAGGGACATCCGAGAGTGGGGAAATGACGAAGGTATTGCCCACCTGACCTTTCATAAGGGGGGTAACGGGGGCAGAGGTGCCTTTACATAACAGTATCATAGGTCATTTCATGGTTTACAAAGATCGACATGAAACAATTTTATTGCAGCTATTTGCACACGCAGAAAATTCAGGATGGTTTTCTGTAACTTTTAAAAATCATTTCTGAGGTCAACATCGTGCTGAACAGAAGCAAGGATATTTGGCAACAATTTTTTTGCTTTTTACAAGTTTCCATTGCCCTCAACACTTTTACTGCCCGCCCTGCGTTACCGCTGCTCCGGCGTCCTTGTTGCAAGATGTCTTTCTGACTGGTGACGTAAAGAAATTGTTTAAGTTTCGTAAAACCCAGGGCTAAATTGAATAAAGAAAACACTGACCTTTAACTGCCAGTAGACCAGGGACGTAACAAGGTTACATGGCGCCCGGAACAGGAAGCAAGGTTGGCGCCACCATGTTCGAGCCTGAGGTCCTTCGGAAGCAAATGTACTGTATTGATGAAAGTACTTGTGACATTGCTGAGACTTTTCGGCGCCCCTCGCAGTGATTTGGCGCCCCAATAGCGATTCGGCGCCCGGGGAATTGTACCCCCCTTGCTCCCTTCGTTACGCCCCTGCATTAGACTTATGTAGCACAAAGCAGATCTTGCTGTTATTTTACTATTTTGCTAACATGAAAGCAATCTGGGTTTGGTGATGTATTGCTTCTATGTCGATTACGTAAATAAAGGGTGGAGAGCAATATAGTGTTGTAACTTACACCTGAGATCAATATTGCTTCTCATCATTTCCAGAAGAGATGAGAAATCTGGTTGGTGATTTGTAAGGGGTGCGAATAAGGATAGAACAATAAATGATTTAGGATGAGGATTGGGAAATTTTTTATTTTATACTGCATTGCATTCAACTGATCTACCTAAACCACGACTGCTGCATTAATTCGAGCTGCAAAGCGCATTAGTTGTGATGCACCAACGCACAACTAAATAAAGGATGGTAGACGATTAGTGAAACCGTCCGTTCGAGCACTTCAACAAGTCTGGACGGCAAAAAATGCTGGAAAAAAAACAACACAAAACATTAAAATGTCCATGAAACCACATTATCTTTTCTGAAAGCAGCTGTTTTCATCTTCAGAAGAACTTATTGCAATTTTGCAAGACTTTTAAAAGATTTTGTTTGTGTCTAACGTTCCAACGATCGCCACCTTTCGCGTATTTTTGTTTTGCGTGCTTACTAGTTGCACTGAAACTGTTTATTGTGTAATTACGTAGTATGAACAAAAAACAAATATTATGTTGTAACGTTTTGATCGCTCAAGAGATTTTTCCAGCTAATTCCATTGAACAAACAAAGGGTTTGCAGACCAAACGCCTGCGTTTAGTGTTCGTGCTGCAAGATCACGAAAACATTTACAAATGAGTTGTTTTATGTAACTGACGTTTAAAGTCGAATGCATGATGAAAGAATTTATTAGCCCCCATGTTCCTTTTTATTAAAAACTGTAATATAGTTCATTTAGTTTATTTTTTTCACTAATAGGGTTGGGTTCAAGTAAGTTATTTCTTAATAACTTGCTTGAAAACCTTTACTTGTTACTTGATTAGGTAAATTTTCCATTACTTGATATTTCAAGTAATTTACTTTATGAAAAGTTAAGATCTTAAAGCTACATTTGTTGCTGTAAAGGCAATATTATACATGACATGCAGTACGCATCTAAGTATAAGCCATTTGAAGCGAATAGATTTTTTGCCTGTGCAGAGCGCTTTGTGAGTCACAATTGTTGATTGTCATTGTGGATTACGTTTTGGAGCTAGTAGCTCATTCCCTTAAATTGAATCGCTGCCAACAGGTGCAAAATTTGTCTGAACTGTCCATTATCAGATGGAAAATTTGCAATGATTTTTATGTGCTTACGTTTTGAAGTCTAAATGTTGATTTTTGCTTGAATTACTTAAGGAACTTAAGTAATCTGTTAGAAATTACTTATTACTTAAACCAGGGATGTACAACCTTTTGCTATTGCCGGCCGCATTACTTTCATTTGTATGAAGTACGGCCGCCAATGAATTCGAGTTATATTTATGACATTTAATTAAATAATAGGCTTTATACGGTATATGTCATTTACATTTACAAACATAAATTGCGCATTCATTCTATAACTCTTTGTGACATCACCATCCAGATTGTTACGCATCGCGTCGACTGATTATCTTGCCTTGCGTTTGTTTTGCTTCAATGTACGCCAGCACGGCCGCTAAATCTCATATTTCAAATTACATGTGGACGGCCGCAAATTTCATTATCGAAGGCCGCATCGCGGCCGCAGGTTGTTCACCGTTGGTCTAATTTATGCGAATATTATCAATTCCCGACGAACAGATTTACAGGCGCTCGGTTAGTTGCAGTTGACAAATCGCGGCACAACTTGACCACCATAAAAACCTATACATTCTTATGGAGGAAACTCTGAACGTAGTAAAACCTGAGAGAAAATTTTCAAAAGAATGTTTGGTTAATAATTTTCGCGTAATTCTGAACAACTTCTGTTGTTGCGCTGGCTAAACACCGATAGTGAACAACTAGCGTAAATAAACAGTTACTTTGCGGTCTGATGAAGATTTTATCAGGCATTAGGTGTTTGTGTGTTTTTAAGGAATTGGAGTTTTCAAAGAACTGGAACAAATTATAGCGTGACCACAAAAAATACAACCCATTACAATTGTTATCAAAATCCTTCGAAGGTTAACCATCTTTCAATATTTTAGCTGGAATTAAACTTCAGTCAGTGCACACTCTTTCCGCAAAGTTTCAGTTATCTTGGTCGCTTTGCGTAAAAGTCATGTTCTTGCCAAAATATGCTCCAGATGGTCTCTGAGGCTTTAGAGCAGGGGTGTACAACCTTTGCTATTGCCGGCCGCATTACTTTTATTTATATGAAGTACGGCCGCCAATGAATTCGAGTTATATTTATGAGATACTGCCAAGTGGCAACCAACACAGAAAACATTCAAACATAAATTGTGTATTCATTCTATAACTCTTTGTGACATCACCATCCAGATTGTTACATATTGTGTCGATTGATTTTCTTGCCTTGCGTTTGTTTTGCTTCAATATACGCCAGCACGGCCGCCAAATCTTATATTTTAAATTACATGTGAACGGCCACAAATTTTATTATCGAAGGCCGCAGGTTGTGCACCGTTGACTTAAACAATGAATTTTTGTAGCTTGAACCCAGCCATGTTTACTAGGATAAAAAAATGATTTTTCATGCACTAAAAATGCGCAAAAACAATCAAAACCACCGCTCATCGTTCATCGTGCACGTTATCAAAGACCGGGTTCAGGCTTTAGACAAAGGAGCCCGTTCGAAAAATTCGCCACAGTCTCCCCGATGAGCTCTCCACAAGCGTAGGCCGACGTTACGCCCGTTACGCATCTGGGGAGACAAATGGGGGCGCAGTGCAGAGTGCTTCTATAGAAGCTAGGAAACTTGAAAGTTAAACATACCGCGTAAACGGCAATCTTGTCGCAACCTAGTGACTGGGAACTGAAACATCCCTTCATCACGAGAAAAGGGCACGAACTGGTCTAGGAAACCAAACGATATTTCTTGAATGTTGTTGTCATCTCATCGATTAAGCGTCATGGTTCTAATAGTGTTGAGCTGAACGACTGGTGGAAATTTTTCCACCCCGGCCTGGAGCCACCAAAGATTGCGTAGACTGGATTGCAGACGTTTTTTAAATCCGCTGCTTGCAAATTGTGTAGATGAATGCATCTCACTAGGAGGAATGGTGTGCATGTTGTGATTGAAGTTGTTAGGCCGCTCGCTGTGTTTGATACAGGCATACGGCCCAAAATCAAGCACACAGTACCTGGAGTTCGTGGAAGAATCTAGTAATGCCCTACGAAAGCTTGAAATCGGGTTTGGGAAATTGGAATCGGTGCGGCCAAAGTGAAAATTTGGCCGTTTTCGCAAGTGGTTTGGCCGCAATTGTTTTGTTTGGCTTTTTGGCCTTTTTGAGCATTTTTAAAGTTTGACTGACTTTTGGCCTAGTTTGTATGTAGTACCACATTCCGGAAATTACACTGAATATGTCTTCATCTATGTGCATCTTTTAGGATAACGAGTAGTAGTGTGTTGCTGATTTCTGGTGTGACTGAGAGTTTACATTGGTCTAACTACGCCTTTTGACAAAGCAGGGATTTTTTAATAATATCTGTAGAGAATTTTGCATAGAAAGATGCAATGTCTTGCTTTACAAAAATTAATCTCTGATAAGAAGGTTCCATTTTCGTACCACCTGGATTATAGGAAAAAAAGAACTAAAGAAGAGAAAGAGAATGAAAACCGGAGAGCGTGTGCGATGAAACATGAAAGGAAGATTACCAACCAGTTCATTTTCTCAGCAAACGCAATTGCTTTTAGCCTTGAGAGATGCATTGCAACAATTTTCACTGAAAATACCATGTGCATTAGAGGTCGTTGGAAGGGTACAAAAACGATGCTTTTGCCCTTGAGGTGTTTATAAGATCTAGTCAGCGGTTTTTTCAAGCGACACTCGCTTTTTACCTAGGAGGTTAAAGCAGACAAGTTGTTTTCGTACAAGCAACGAATCTAAACACCTAAAAGTGAATAAGCTCTTCGTTTATTTCAAGTCAACAAGAAACAGATGAAGTGAAATAAGCAATAAATTCCTTAAGAATCAGTGTTTGATGCGAGCATAGAAGCCGAGTTCTCCGAAAACCAAACCCAGTTGTAAAAGTCTTTCTGTAAGTTCTGGGGTCATACTGCACTTAAAAAAGAAAGAAAAATTAACGGTTGATTAATGTTTACACATTTTGCTAAATGTTCGCATTAGCGGGAAAATAACAAGACCAACAAACTGTTGAAAGAAAGCTTAAGACCAGGATGGAAAACTTCAAACGTTGTTTAGATAATTAAACTGTTTGCTTTGCAACAAGAAAAATCTCAGTTTCAGGCAGCGATGAAAGTTGGCAAGGGTGCAAAATATACGACCTTTGCTGGTGGCGAGTATAAACTGATAAACCGGATAAAACGTCAGGAGAAAACTGAAGAATGAAGTAGGGGATTGAAAATAGAGGAATAAAGATATCGCATAGCTCAACAGAGTGAGGAAAGAGTAAAAGCGCATTAGCTACGGTAAAAAGCTACACCTTTTGCGATAGCGTCACATTTGCGATAGCGCAGTGGAGACAGGCCCATCGCCAGGATTAAGCAGCAGGGGGGGTCGAAAACCAGAAGGAGGGGCCACATTTTTAAAATACAGTATTGGATATATGTAGCAACCGGGGGGCCAAATGTGAAATGGGGAGGCACCGATTTCAAATGGGGGGGCCGGGCATCATTGCACCCCCGCTGGCGACGGCCCTGAGTGGAGAACAGATTAAGTACCGTGGATCAATGGTAAGGTAAAGTGGTTGCTGGATTTTCAAAATCAATAGTAAAATTTTTATCGATTTTGATGGTGGTCGTATGAGAGGAGCTGTGATTGATACGAAGCACAATCATGGTATAGAGCAGCTAAATGCTACACTCACGAACCATCCGGAAATCTTGTGCATTCCAGTTGAAGGTTTTTTCCTTGTGTATGTTCAACACAGTGACAGCCTGTCCTTATTTTTATGATATTACGTTTCAAATGTTTTCACGTTGTGGATCTCAGTGCTACTTTATGACGTCTGCACTGTGGAATGGAAAGTTTCCATGTGTCTAGACACCACGGGACAAAACTGATTTCTAGGTTTCTTCTCTTTCACTGTTGTTCGATTTGCAGTAAATTGCTTTCTTCCCTCTTGTTCCATTGGCACTAAACGTCCCTGCGATACCACAGTTGGGGTGTGATCAGGCGTGACAAACTGTTGCTTTCGTTGCAGTTAAAATTCGAACACATTCAGTACGCAGAACCAACTTTTAGTTTGCTGAAAACAAAACAAATCATTCCGTGAGCGGCGCTTATTACAGTAACATGGTTACGTATACTTTGGCCTAGAAAGCTATGTCAGATAGGACAAAGCTGCTTAAAATTATTATCGATCGCCAGCGTAAACACGTTCAGGGGTGCGCATTTATAAACAGCATGGGCGTGCGCAGAAATTTTTCCAGTGGGTGCAACGTCGACATTTTGCTTATCTTTTTCAGTTTGCTGACGATGCAATGAAAATAGACGTTCACAAAACCGTTTGCCTTTTCTACACTACAAAGAAAAGGCCCCATGTTACGGCAGCAGTCACAAAAATGCGTTCGTTCGCAGGACTAGCCGGGCATGAGAGTCGGAAGGATTTTTTCCAGGGCGGCAAACAGAGCCGTATCAGCCGCCCTCCATACCCTCAATTGGAATGGGGGCACGCAGTCAAAGGGGTCCCGAAATTCAGTCCCGTCGCTAAGGGGGGATTTTGTGGGTTTATCCCCCAAACAAAGTTTCAACTCCCAAAAATTGAAATACGAAAGACTAGAAATTAGTGAACTTTTTATCTATCCGCATCCTGTTCTGTCCTTCAGTTTATACACAGGGCAGTGCCTGCAGCTGTTACCTAGAATAACACCACATGATAAATTATGATACATTTTTGAGGTAATACAATGGTGATGCATTACGATCGAGCTACGTAGTTAAGGCTTGAGCGTAAAGCATCAGAGTTCATTGCTTGGAGTGTTGAACGTGCAGTTAGCCTCATGACTGGTGGTATACGCCCAGACGTCAGACTTCCCGCTTGATCAAAACGTATTTTGTGTAGTGAATGCTGCGAAAAATGTATTGTGACTAGCCCAGGTAGTCTTCTCGTATTTTGTATTGCATAGAAGCAAGATACTTTTGGTGCTTACGACCAAAGTTACACATTAACGCAGCCTGCTGTTCAGACAGCAAGATGGAAGTAATAGTGTACAGTAGTGAGAAGAGTTTATTTACCAATCATTGCTAAGCTTGTTCCAACAGACTAATGCAGTTAGTGGTTTATGAAAGTTAACCATGTTGCGTTCACTTAGGCCTTAGTCTATATTTTTCAACATCTATAGCCTATTTGAGATACAGAATGTGATTAATCTAAACATGTGCCATGGGACCGTCCATAAATGACGTCACACTATTCTGGGCAAAAATCTACCCCCTACCCCCTTGTCACATTTCGTCACAAGTGTTTAAGCCTCCCTTGAAATATGACGCCACAATTTGCAACCCCCCCAGTTACAGTAGCACTTACAAATATCCATCTATTTTGTGTCTGCTTAGACAAAAACTTCATCTGTTTTATAGATTTGATTTGTGCACGTTGTGACAAGAACAACATTCTATTCGTAAAACGTCGAAAATACTGCACACATTGCTAAGCAAAAATTAAGCAGCAAAGTGTTTTCTACGTTGCTGAAGACCGAAACGAATGAATTACGTTGTGCAAATGCTGGCAATGACTGATTGTGGTTACAGTCCTGAGCATGGATTTACCGTAGCGGTCGCTTTGCAATATTGAAGCAAAAATAAAACATAGGAACTTTTTGCAGTATCTTCTATATGCGACAACGATTTCACAATACAGAAAACAAGTATGGCGTGCAAATGCAACACAGGACGGTAAATAATTCCTTGAAAAACGTTTAATGATGGTTTGTGCATAGGCTAAGATAAAATGAATTTTTCTAAAAGCTGTTTCCTTCGAGATCGGCGCGTGACTAACGGGAGATTCACTTTTTTGTTGTGATCTGTGCGAAGTAAGCACCTAACTGTACACCACAAAAATGAAACAATCACAGTGGACTTTTGAGGTCCACAACTGCTTATGTTTTTCACAGAGGTTACGGCGTGTCAACAAACTGTTGCAACTACCGAATGGTTATAAGTCAGCGACACTCAACGAAAACACTCACTGGTCTGCAAAATAAAACAAAACATCCTACTAGACTAGAGAAAACAAACGAATCACTGAAATTGTTGGGTCATATGAAATAATTTTGTTATGGTCTGTTATGAGCATGGTCTGTTTTGAATGGTCTGTTATGAGTGGTCTGTTGTAAACGGGTCTGTTTAGAATGCGAACCATTTTGAAGCATTGTTATGTTTTTATGAGTCACGACTTTCAAACTGTTTACTGTAATTGGGTTCAGAGCAAAAGCCCCCTCATACTGAAGGTGGTGGTGGCAATTGCATATGTTGTAACAATTTTGACCTCGAAAATAAAAATGTAAATTATAGGAAATGATTCTGAAGATTTCAGGATGAGTGGAAAGCTTAATTAATATTGCACCTCCAGATAGAGATGGAAGGAAAGATGAAGCCCGCTTTTAACTTCAAGTATTCCAGAGCTAACCTATGTTGATTTGCCAGAAATTGAGAAAAAAAGTGTGGAATGCTTGCCAAACAACTAAAAAATCCTGCACAGAATCGGGTGTCGAAATCTAAAACTTTTTGGTCCAGTAGATGGAGTTGGGAGTCAATAAATGTTATCGAATGAGCTTTGGCTACATTCACAGTACAACAATATAGTTAGCCATTAGCTGTAAATCCAACAAAAATTTACTGACTATCGTAAATATACAGGGTTGTCTATGGGACATATTTATCTGTCCCATTCCCATCCCATAGCAATTTATGCCTGTCCCATCCCATGGGATTCCCATTACATTATTATAATATTAATATGGAATACAATACAATTAAAATTGTTAAATTTACGAACGTTAGGTTTAGTATCTACTAAATAGGACCACATGTACAAAGAGACATGCAAAACGACAAAATTTATTGACTTTAGAAGTCAGAAGTATAGTCTAAATATGACAATTCAGTAACATTCTGACACTCTCATTCTATTTCTGAGTCTCATGGGAAATACAAATGTGTGCTGTCCCATCCCATGAGACGTTTCCCATGGGATTCCCATAGGAATGACATTCCCATTGACAAGCCTGGAAATATACTACAAAAACAATTAATCCATTAGCAATATCGACAAAAATTTCCTCAGAAAACTATTGTAAATGGAATAGAAACATTTTGGCCTCCACACCTTTCCTTTCTGGTATGACTGCGTGTAGTAAGCATATCAAAACGACTCGTGTGACATCACAAAACTACTGACTCCCCGCCTCCCCCTTGTCACAATTTGTCACAAATCTGGTGACCCCCACCCCCTGTTAGGGTGTGACGTCATTTATGGACGACCCCCATACACCCGGAGATTAACAAGTCTAGACACCAAAAAGGTTTATGTATGCGGATTTCGGCCAGTTAAAAGTCTTAAAACAACAAAGAAAATTAATCCACTAGAGAATTAATTGATATGGTAACCAATTTTTTGACCTAAAAACCAGGTTTGCGGAGTCGGAGGTAAAAATTCCAAAATTTCCGACTCCAACCCCCTACTCCGACTCCTTAACACAAAGGGAATGAAATTTGACTGTTAAAATCAATGGAAATCGTGGTACACAGCACGAAATCTCTGATTCAACAAAAGTTTCAAAAGAAATTGTACCACTTCAACAGGAATTTCCAATTTAGAAGTGTGATGTAAAAAATGATCCAACTGGGCGTCCGGAGTCGGAGTCGGACAAAAAATCCGACTGCGACTCCCAGTGTTTCTAGGAATCCGACTCCGCCTCCACCCAAAAACCTCCGACTCCTTACGACTCCGACTCCGGCTCCGGCTCCGCAACCCTGCTAAAAACTTAAACCTAATGATTTACAAATTTTGACTTTATTTTGACCTATGAATATCCTCCTTTTCCAACTGCAAAATGATTCAGCCTTAGGTGTTGAGGTTAACCCAGGAGCACATTCATGCACTCTATGCTTAGAACAAAAAATTTGGTTGTTTAACTTTGAGGGATGATAGCTTTACAAATGCATTAATGACTACAGTAGAGTCAAACCTGAGAGCATCATGAAGTTGAAATGCTGTATGTATAATGATTTGAGCACTTACCAAACCAAGTACTGTAAGACCACATTTATTGCCTTACCACCCCTATCCTATATAATATTCAATCGTTCAGTAGTGGGCAAAACATCATTATTACGTCGGAAATCGCAGTAAACCCATTATTATTACAGAATTGCACCAAAACTTGCAAAATCACATCAATATCTGTTGTTGTAATTTCAATAAAATATCGATAAAGGGAAAAAAGCTATGCTGCAAGAAAACTTTTATCCATCGATAAATTTTGACCTAATGATAAATTTTGGCTTTTTTTGACGTAATAACCTGGGATACTCTCATGGCGTGAGCGTAAAATATGGTTTGTGGACGTTTCATAAGCTTTGAAATAGGCAGAAAAAATTTGTCTTTATTTATTTTTGGTTGCCCTATTCAATGAATTATCGCATTTTTGGCATAACCTGCCAACCACAAACGCCAACAGACCAATCAAGGAATCAAAAGATGTGAATTTTAACCTAGTTTCATTTAAAAAACAAACAAAGGATTATCCCTAGGGGGTTGAGGCCCTAGGTCAAGTAACCTGCACCAAATACACTAAATCTACTCCATTTTATGCGTCAAAATTTTGGCGCCCGTGGGACAATCCTTTAAGTCTCGCGTTGGCCACTTTTTTTCATTTTTGGAAACGTTTACAACGCCATGACTCGCTAGCCGATTGAGCTAGAGAGCTGTTCACACCGTCTACGGATTCACAAAGTCTTCTACTGCAGATTTTAAAAAGTTTTTTCGTTTTGGGTTTGAAGTATTCTGGGGGTAACGTCACAATGAGAGCATGTTTTCGCATTTTTGGCGGGTTTACCTAGCTCTGGGCGTCAGCCCAATCAGCCATTGTTTTGGCTCAAGATTTTTTTGGAAACTAGGCTGTGATCCGCGTCTTTAGAACCCTTGATTGAGTTGCTGGAGCCAAAATTATGCCTGAAAAATCCAGATTTTGACAAAAATAAAAAAGTTTCAGAAAAGGTAATATTAGCCATTTGAGGCCAAACTTTGGCCAGCCATAACTCGGCAGCAGATTGAGCTAGAGAGCTATTCAAACCTTCCAAAGGCCCTTGAAGTCTTGCATTTTAGAATGAAAAAAGAATTAAATTTTGGGGATGGGGATGTTGGTTGATGGCGCCATGAGTGGGGTATGTTTTGCCTTTCGTTTGATGACGTCATCTACTATCTAACGAGTCTATATTGTGGTTCAAAGTTTTATTGGATTCTAGGCTATAACACGAGTCTTTAGAGCCCTTATTCGACCTTCTAGCGTTTTTGGTTCACAAGTTATGCCAAAAAAATCCACATATTTCATGAATTTCCCAGGAAATTTAGGGGATTTCCCTAATTGCTATTCGGAAATTTGTGCCATAACTTTTCAATGAGAAATGCTACAAAGTTAATCAAACCCTCTAAAAACTCGTATTATAGCCTAGAATCCAATTAAATCCACTAAAACTTTGAGCCACGAAATCGACTCGTTTGTTGAACTCCCACAAGACGTTGACGTCATCCAATGTTTTGACAAACTTGTCAAAACATGTCAAAACATCCTGTGGTTATGAAGACATCAACAGAAAACCCGACATCCAACACTGAAATTTTGTCTGTTTTTTTTGACTTTTTTTGATTTTTTTATTTTTGATTTTCAAAAAAAGCCAAGTGGGTTAAAAATTAGCCAGAATTTCAAAATCTAGCTTCATAAAGCCAAATTGGCAACCCTGTCACAAGCGGCAAAAAGCCTACTACAGTAACTTGAAGCGAACCTAGATTTGTAGCCATGTTATTGTTACGCAACAAAAAACAACAGTAGAACAATCCGCTCGCAAGTTTCGGAACCTCCCTTTGCAGGCAAAGGAGCGATATCGGTGAAGTGCAAGCTGCATGACACCAGAACAGCGTACCTTGCTCTTGAGCAGTGTGTGTCACACCAGAAAATAAACTGTTATTGCAAAAAACAAATCAAGTACTCGGAATTAAGCTACTGACTTTAAATTTACTGAAAATTTTTGGTTCGCGGTCGCAGTTGCCAGGGAGTGAAAATGCCCGCTCCCCTGCTTGGTAAAACTTAAATTCAGATAAAGCCGAAAGCCGTGTTATACGAAATTGAAGATTAAATGCCTTGACAAGAGACCGATCCTAAATTGCAACGGAAAAGATCTCATTTTACATAATCTAAAGTATTTAGATATCGAGATATCTGTTATTAATGACTTTGGTTTTTTGCAAGTTGCAGACAAGGCTTGTTTTCTGTAACGAAAAAGTAAAATTAGTTGAGAAATAAATGGATGATCTGTTCGAAAATAAATCCTTCTTGGGTAAGAACTTCTTTTGTTGAGTAGCATGCATAGTTTCAGCTGACTTGTGTCATTGTGTGTTGGATGTTCGTGTCAAAAAGAGAGTAGAACTGTCGACCGATCACCACCTGTTCGTCTTCATCTTGAGTCTGGACAAGCCGTCAAGGCCTATATCAACGTGCAGCACCAGGAAATCCTATCGACTAAAGTGAGAGGCCCTGGTGGACAACGACGCAAGAAAAGCATTTGCAGACATCGTATATCGTACCTGTTGCGAGCATCACAGAATGCACAGCGAACGCGAAGGTGGATTGTGGCTGTTCAGAGAAGCTTCATGAGAAGCACATCCTTGGAAGATGGAGAAAGTATTTCATATATTCTCTAAATCCAGTCACTGTCACACCACCGAACACACACAAGTATTATAATGGGGAGTAATATGACATCAATTTACCCGAAGTCTTCTTAGTAATCGCAACACTGATGGCTAGGAAAAGCTAAAATAGGAACTAAAATGCTCAAAACCTTGAACAGAGATAAGTTCCTTGTCTGATTCGCATATGTCAAGTGGCCTTGGTTTTGGGAGGGCACCGAAAGATTGGTAAACAGGGGTGAGCATTCAGGAGTGAATGCAATAACCGCTATGGCATCTATCACTTTATCCTCACTGGAAATATGCATGCCAAATACCTTGAATAAATATGTCACGAAATCAATTAACTAAAGCTGGAGGGTTCTCAGTGCGGTTTTCGTCCGGGTATTTTCAATAAATACGAAATTTTCGCTCTCAATCAACATTTCGAGAAATCTCGTAAGCATGCCAAGGACGTCTACACCTGTTTGTCGACGTCGAGAAAGCATACGGCCGTGTCCTTCATGAAAATCTTTGGGGAATGTTGCAGAATTACGGTGTTGACGGCCGCTTGTTGCTGGCTATGAAGCAATTGTATTCTTGCTCAAGTTAAATCACATCCGTTCACTGTCGGTGTTGTACTTGGACAAGGATGTGTCCTGTCACAACCCCTGTTCATATTCTACATCGGGGGTGCATAACCTTTCCGCTATTGCCGGCCGCATGTCGCTTTTTTATGTATTACGGCCGCCAGTGAGTTAAATACATTTTGCATTGCTTCTATTCTGCTTCCAAACACTAATCCAAGCCTGCTCCTACAGATCCGTCTGTCTACAACAGCAAAGGCAAATAGACGAGGGTGTCGCTGATGGAATATGCAGAATCGACCGTTTGCTTTTCGCGGACAATTTGCTACTGCTAGCACCTCCTCAACAGCACTTGATCAGATTTCTGCTGCGTGCGACCAAGCTGGAATGAAAATCAGCACTTGAAAGACTGACATATTATGTCTCTCCAGACACCAGTTTATACTGCATTAAGTCAGCGACAACATAATGCAGCATATCGAGAATTCAAACACCTTGGGGTGGAATTCAGGAGTGACGGAAGGCGGAACACGTAGTTTGGCACAGGGTTGGTAAAGCAAACGCAATTCTATACCTGAGCTTTATCGCTCTGTGGTGACAAAACAAGAGCTTTCAAACAACCTAAAGCTATCAGGTTTTAAATCGGTCTTTGTTCCCGCTCCTCATTTATGGTCATGAATGTTTGGTAATGACTGTAAGAAGACTATCCCAACCAGGAGTGCGGTGGAAATGCGTGGGAACGGCGTTCTCACACTTTTTCGTTTCAGAACACGTTCCCACACTTTTTTCATGGTAACCTGATTGCAGATGTGTATATTTACTCAGATTTCCCTTGTATAGCTCCAGACGTCCCATCAATGAACAAATGGCAAGCAATCTCCTGCGTAGCCTGTAGCAAAATTGCGTAGTTACTGAAAATAGCTAGTTTTGGGTGCGTTCCCGCACTTCTTTTTTCAGCACTACACCCCTGATTTTAAGTCTGTTCCCACGTGCAAGCGGCAGAGATGTTTTTTACGAACAGTTCATGGTGTGAAGCTGCGACAAAGTGCTCAAATGTGAAATTCGTAAAACATTCAATGTCGAGAAACATCTCCCTTCAAACGGAGAGATTGCAGCTGCGTTGCTTGGGCCACGTGACCAGAATGTCCCAGGAAAGACTGGCGAGGCAAATCCTGCTGGCTAAACCTCCAGGCATGGCGCCCCGAAGTTGTCCAAGGACCAGGTAGAGTGATTACATCTCCGACCTTGCCTCATCCCGCCTTGGCTAGCAAAACTGAGATTGCTGTTGACAGTGAGGTATTTTGAGTCCTCCTAGGTCTGCTGCCTCCTAGACTCTCCACAGAAGAATAAATAAATGAATGAGATTTCCTTTGCACTAGACCGTTGTCATTTTTATGTCATATCTCTGCTCCGAACATCGTTGGTACATTTGTTGCTTTTGCATTAATTTGCTTTCAAAACAAAAGAATACTGGAGATCGGAATGTACGTCCTGTATTCCACTACTGTAAATCAAAAAGCCGGCCAGATTGGGAAATATTATTGGCAGCTTGTCTCAGATGCCAGACTCGCTTTAACCTGATGTTTTCTATCCTGGGATTGGTACATGCATTCAGTCGAAAGTAAAGTTCTACACAGGTCAAGATTTATGGTCTGCGATACCACATGGCAACCGCTCTGGTAAAAACAGCTGCAATCAAAATGAGGGATATTCTTAGCGGGCATTCTTAAACTCTTCTTCAATGTTGCTTCGGTAAAACCAGACAAATTGGTCAGGGACATTTGTCAATATATTGTTTGAAATGTATAATTGATTAGGCGTTTGGTGGTACAGAACTTGAAGATGGCGTGAAGTAAAGATTCATCCCAAAGCTTTTCGTCTGACTCTCTTCAAGGGACATCGGCAGCACGGAATGGAGGTACAACCGAACTGGTTTATAAACAGGAAAGCAGAGTTCTCGTTGGTTGAAACAGTAGCCAATAAGAAAGGGTTTAGGAGATCGGAAAAGAAGAGTTCTCATTGGTTGAAACATTTAGCCAATGGAAAGAGTTTAAGAAATTTAGGAGATCTTCAAGGAGTAAACGAATTATTTTTGTTTGCAGAGAAGGGGATTCAGAGATTTGATGAAAGTCGCTCTCCGCCCTAGAAGCGACTTTCATCAAAATTCTCCGCCCTAGAAGCGACTTTCATCAAATCTCTGAATCCCCTTCTCTGCAAACAAAAATAATTCGTTTACTCCTTGAAGATCTCCTAAACTTCTTAAACTCTTTCCATTGGCTAAATGTTTCAACCAGTGAGAACTCTTCGTTTCCGATCTCCTAAACCCTTTCTTATTGGCTACTGTTTCAACCAATGAGAACTCTGCTTTCCTGTTTATAAACCAGTTCGGTTGTACCTCCACTCCATTCTGCCGATGTCCCTTGAAGAGTGTCAGACGAAAAGCTTTGGGATGAATCCCTTACTTCACGCCATCTTCAAATGTATAATTTACTAGAATATCGATTGCGATAAATTTTTCATGTTCCTTCTTGAACATCTATCAAGTAGAACAAGGTAATTGACTACAATACATGCCAAATTCCAACAAAATATTTTTTCTTTGCATCTTTCACTTTTGACCAGGTACTAAGCTCAGCTGGTCTGAAAAGTCTGCTGATCTAATTTTCATTCTAAAACGAACATTTCAGTTGTAAATCTATAACGCCAATGATGGTGAACGCTTTTGTCACCAAATGACAATTAAACTAACGTTACAGATTATTTTTGTTTAAAGCATGCAACGCATTTTAACTACAGTACTTTATTTCATCTAAATTGGGGACAAGTCTTGTAAGGAGGTGTCTAAATTGCAAAAATGTTGTTTTGTATTCGTTTTTGAAGCCACTCATTGTCACATCTCGTTTAAGTTGGCTTCAGAGGTCGTGTACAAGCATTAATACCTTTTTCCGTTGGCTTACCTAAACGTGAAAGTTTACTTCATACTAGATCTTTATATCAGAGCGGAAGCAAGACCAGGTACGGTTAGGAAGTGGGGAATGATCACTTAGTTTTTGCTTTCCAGAAAACATCAGTGAAGGCGCAGCTTCGTCCTACACTGACACAAGAGCAGCATTCAGAGACTATGATCCGTCAATACCTCAATGCAAGGATCTTAATCCATATGAGTTGTATGGGAAAGATGGATGGGTTCCGCAAAATGTGGTTATCGTCGACAGAATGTATTACATGTATATAAGCATTTACATGTCGTTTATTTTCGCTCTCTCCGTGCCAGGCAATGCGATGGTCCTTTACGTCATATATAAAAACAAGGTAAGGAGAACATCTTAAGTGTTCTTTTTCTGCTTACAAAAACTGAAAAATGGGTCTTTGTATTTTTGAGAAATGATATAACATGCACTATTTTTGAAACCAAATTCTGAAATTTTGATAATATATCCTAGCACTTGATAAAGCACAAGGATTACTTATGTAAAGAGTTTGTCAATACTGACACCACGACAATCCTTGAAACTTTCACTTTATAATTGCTAACCTCAGATTTATGCTCTAGCCTATGCCATTAAATATGTTGATGTTTGCTCAAAAATACAAATATTTGCCCCAAAAGTAGTTTTTCTAGCGCCATAATTAGCCTCGTAGGACTTCATGCACATCTTCAAAGGGAACATGTTTCAATATTTTCTTCACCTAATGCAATTTTACGCTAGTTCAGTTTGTTGCTGGTTAGCAAGGATTACTGAACGTTTGACCAGGGTTTTTTTAAGGAAGATTTTAGGTACACGGTATGGATCTCTAGGGACCCGATTTCTCTGATTCTAGGAACCCGATTTTCTCTGATTTTAGGGACCCGATAATAATTGTCTCTGATTCTAGGGACCCGATTTGAAATTCAGGGACCCGATTCGGGTCCCTAAAACGCCTTAAAAAAAACTGGTTTTGATTGTAGTTTTAAATGTCTTCACAGAAATGCATTTACAAAGTTTCCATCAGTTTTCAAAAATATATAAGGATTTTTATAGATTTGTCGGTTTATCCGATATACTGCTAACTTGTTAATTCTATTGTATTGTATTGAGTAACGTCTTCAATCCCACAGCAAAGTGCTTGCATTTAAGCATGCATCGCAGTAACATGGAAAAGGCAAATACATGAAGGAAGACGAGGATACATACATGGCGGTAGTAGAGAGTATACGCTTGATGACGCAAATACATTTACTTTGATGAAACGCAAGCTTTTGAGACATACGCATGAACCATGTCATCATGCTTATTATAATGTAGTACTGCGATGACTTCCAAGTACATCGATTTATAAAATGCATGAGGGAGTGGGAGGTTGCGAAGGACCAAGGGTCATCTAGACTGCAGACCTCCCAAGGGCGAAACTGCTTATTTTGTAAAGGAAGCAGTGCATAATAGTTAGTAAAAGTCTTTTGCTTTGGGTATAAAATGTAATATGGGCAATGCGGTTATACAGTAAATTGAAGTAAAATGTATTGCAGACAAAGCCAAGCCACCAGAAGAAAATGGTTTAGAGTTATCAAATTAAACATTTACTGTTTTCACACATTCAAAAATATTCGTGTATGCTAGAGAAGAAATGCGTCAAAAGCTGTAGATCGCTGCAGCACTGCAATGGTGTCACGAGATTTAAGCAGGTTGAGAACCAGTCGCGCAATCATGCTTTGCGGAAAAGAACTTGCTGTCAATGCATGCTGACAACGGAAATTCGCCACTCTGTGTCTACAGGCTACAGCATCCCACCACTTCATACACTGGTTTGATGCGACCAATTTTTGTGAACAACCAAACGATGTAATATTTAACGGAGATACTTCATTATTTGACAGTTTCCACTGTAACAACGTTACGTAATTAAATCAAACCACTTGGTTTATGTACACCAATCAATAAGAACACAGAGTATATTTCTATTATCC
>Ga0210059_1000592_pt1 | contig 47926 bp, 29 predicted proteins | sample Ectturendosymbi2_FD_188042 | JGI IMG/M metagenome (GOLD analysis project Ga0210059, IMG submission 188042) | Ecteinascidia turbinata endosymbiont from Florida, USA - Sample 2 (SPAdes) (version 2) | ecosystem: Host-associated > Tunicates > Ascidians > Unclassified | place: Key West, Florida...
CCTCAGCACTAATGCTTACTATGAGAAGTTGGAGGAAATTTTAGATTTGAAGATTTTCTTGAATGCTTCTGCGGGCCACTGAAAACGCTTTGGCGGGCCACATTTGGCCCGCGGGCCGCTATTTGCCCACCCCTGCCCTAGGCCATTATAGCTTTTGGGGCCTCACGCAGATGTGACCTATTTGATCGTTTGTCTGAAAAGCGTGAAAGTATGCTCCTTTTATGTGTAGTGCCCCTTCAAAAGTATACCTTTTGTTGTGCCGGCTTTGGTACTACAGTTGCCTTAGATCTTCAACAGAAATTATACATTCTTCTAAGGAACAAATGTCACTGTCACCTTTTCTTGGAATTTATAGCTCTTTCGTGTAGTTCAGAAGTTCTCTTCGTTAAATTTCTCGCGTTTTTTGTAGGTTTATTTTTCAGGGATATATACATTTTCATGCGGGACCGTTTCGCCGCCCTCAAAAATGTCGTCTAGCTGTCGATCTGATTACCTGTACGTAAACTCCTTTTTATATAGTAATAGCAACCACGTATTGTATGAACCAAACAAACACGATCAATTCAGTGAACACTGGGCTTATGCCGTTTTGAAGAAATCTAGTAAAAACAACCAAACGTAGTATCCAATACTGACAGTATTGCTTTTCATCGAAGTTTTGCAGTGTCTGGCGGTCTTCCGTTGTTGAGAGCTTTTTGTCAGTGGAAAGTTGAACATCAATTAAGTACCGTTTTTTTCTTTTCCATTCTTTTTTTGTAACCGCTTTCCTACAGACGACCTGAATCTGTATCACGCTCAGATGCACAATATTGTCATGTGGCTACTGTGCTGATAAGAGTCTAGAGTAGACATTTGCATTTCCACTCGTTTCAAGGTAAAATACGAAGTTATGCCTCTGCGCAGTTTCGCAAATTTTTAGTTGATATTAAGTCGTCATTGGAAAGAGTTGCACGGGGTCCCCCAAAACGCGGGGCCCTAGGTTATGGCCTATTTGGGCTACGCGTAAATCCATCACTGGCTGCGACACGCCCAAAGGGTCAAAGGACATATCAGCAGTTTTTGCTTAAAACTGGAAAGTATAGCTCGCGCAACCCTTTAGATTTGTCCATGGAACCCTAGAGTTCCGCGGAACCGACCTTGGGAAAAGTTGGTTTAGATGTAGCAGAAATTCCGAATAAAATACTTTGCAATTAGGTAAACACAAACTGCAGGCTGTAGTTTGCAACGCCGAATACCGTGTTGGTGGGGGCAGATCCAGCCAGTAAATCTAGAGGGGGCGATTTCAATAATAATTGGTAGTCAAGTCTCATAACTGCTTCGCTACTGTAAGAGAGATGAAGTATACTTTACAAAACTGCTCTGACAAAACGCGACAAAATGGGCCGTACGTCGCGAATGTTGTTTTCCGAATTGTAAAAAATCATGGTGAATAAAGTTACTTTTTTAGGTTTTAGGGGTGGCGATCGGCCCAATCGCCTCCCTCCTGGATCCGCCCATGCGTCTTGGTTAAGTCGTCGAAGATAAATTTAAAACAAATGTCAATAAAATCTAAGAAACTGTTCTTCCTCGGCCCCATGCGATATTCAAATGCTGCGCTGGCCCAGACCGGACCGGGAAAACTGTGATAGGAGGACGGGTTTGCCTGGTCGTGCATGATTGACCATGACCACAACTCAGAATATTGAAACTGGACTGCTTCATTCGAAGTCAAGTTCCTTGACTTTGTGGAACCGAACCCGTTTTTATAAGCAGAAGAAGACTTTGGTGTTCATCGAAACTGGTATTTATTGTTTATGACTTCGTTTTTTAGTCCGTCGTGTATTTCTTCCACTTTTCCGAATTGCCTGGATTGTGTTCTTAGCAGATTCAGATAGAAAACCAACTCAAAGACTATAACAACTGAGTTACATTACTTTCGTTTACTTCAGTAAACCTCTTTTGAAATGATCTACGATTTGTCTCCCTTTTCTCAGTCACCTCAAAATTCCCAGGAACCTCAAAATTTGCCAACTCAAAATTCCCAGAATCTAGAGAAGAGCACTAGTAGCTGCGATCCTTAAGCTGAATAAGCTATTGGAGCAGCGTTTCTTAACCTTTTTCTACCTCAGCACTCCTTTTGGTCACGCTTAAGCAGTTCAGCACCCCCTACCATTGGCTAATACCTGGCCTGGTTACTACAAGGATAAAGTAAAGACAAACGTATTCCTTTTACCGCCACATATGTGACCTTCCCCAGCACCCCCTGAAATTGATTTCAGCACCCCCTGGGGGTGCTAGCACTCCAGGTTAAGAAACCCTGTATGGAAGGAACCAAACAGATATCGCTCTGTATCTCTCTACTGTGTGTCTCGTTCAAGATCCTCGAGAGACTCATCTACGCTCGTGTCAAACCAATCTTCGATCCACTGCTTCCACAGGAACAGGCGAGCTTTCGACACGGGAGGTCTACCGTAGATCAGGTCACCTTGCTTACCGCAAGACATAGAGGCTAGCCTCTCGACTAAGAAGAAGGCCGGAGCTGTGTTTGTCGATCTCACAGCAGCCCACGACACTGTATGGCATCGCGGCCTCACCTGCAACTTACTGCGATTTCTGCCTGACTAGCACATGGTCTGTGCGATCATGCAGGTGATTGGTAATCGCAGCTTCATCCTTACCACCGGCAGCAACAAACGAAGCAGGTTGCGACGCCTCAAGAACGGCGTCCCACAGGGATCCGTCTCAGCAGCTCTTCTTTTCAATATCTTCTTTTCTGACTTGCCAACCACCGTCTCCAGAAAGTATGCATACACTGAAAATCTGGCATTTATGCATGCTGATGGAGACTGGCGAGCAGTGGAAGGAGTGCTCAGCAAAGACATGGCGACCTTAGGCAAATACCTACAGAACTAGAAGCTAAAGCTCAGCACCACAGAAACGATGTCGGCAGTCTTCCACACCAACATCAAGGACACTAAACGTGAGCTGAAAGTCAACTTCAACAATGAAACCCTGCCCTTCTGCCCCGAGCCCAAATACCTCGGAGTAACGTTGGACAGGTCGCTCACGTATCGCCGACACCTTGAGTCACTTCGCAAGAAGCTGACATCACGTGTCACAGTCTTGAGGCGGCTCATATTTTAACAAATTTTGGGGCAAAAGTCCAAAAACACCAACCGGATGATGAACATTTTTTAAAAATATTTATGAATCACTATCTGCTCTTAAAAGCCAAGAATCGTGTTCATCGATATTACGCTAACACACATTTGGTAAATCCTCATCTCTTCAAGAGCGGAGATCAATATTTGCATCATCTGTTGCAGTATGTATTTTTTAATGATATTGGAACTTCGTCTTGCAGCAACGTTTTGTGCGATCAGTAGTATGTGCTTTTGTACTAAAATAAATAATGCGTTTCGTGCAGGTTGTTAAAACGATGCAAAAAATATTTCACGTCCTGTGCCTTTCTTCAAACTTAAGTACCCAGAACAGGTTAAACTCCACTCCAAGAGACTTGGTTTGGCGACTGACCTGCTGTTCAAATGTAATCGGCATGCTTTTAAAATATCTCGACGAAAGAGGTAGTCTGGTAATGACGATCACTTGTGTTTTTAGGAATCTATTGCAAAATTTCTTTGGGCGTTATTATAAAGGGTGTGCGCAACCGTTTCAAACAAGACTGGAAAACAGAACTGCTTAGATGCGAACAGTTTTGCTTCCAGCCATTGCGCAATTGGCAAGCATACGTTGAAATTCAACAAGCAAGAAACAGGGTATTTTTTACCGAAGTTAAACACTGAGATATGGTACCTCGCTGTTTGTTTGCAGCAGAGTATAGAGTTATCAGCAGAGTATAGAGTTATCTGCCTTGTTTCTGAATATATGTTTCAACTGAGGCAAGAAACACAAATCAACATATTCCCACCCACTCACTGAACTCAGCATTAGATCAGGGGCGGGCAATTAATTTGGCTCGGGGGCCACTTTGAGAATGACACGTTTAGTGGAGGGCCGTACCTTCTAATGCAAGGGTGGGGAACCTGCGGCCCTCAAGAACATTTGATATGGCCGGCATCAGATGTTTCGTTACGCAAGTTAGAACACAACACCGCAGCACGACGAAACTCCATGATAGGCAGACACGTACATAGTAAATCAAAAGAAGTCTCTCTCTCTCCTTGGCATGGTTTTCTTCCCTTCTTTTACTTTGAAAGATAAAGATAGAATTTTAAGATAGAATTGTTAATTTTCTCGGCCCGCCAGCGATATTCCGCAATCCATGCGGCCCGTGATAGCAAAGTGGGTTCCCCATCCCTGTTCTAATGGAAATAGAAGCAATTCTTCCTTCAGTTTAGCCTCAACACCAACGTTTTGTGTGATTTGGAAGAAATTCGAGATTTGAAGATTTTACCAGTGATTACTATATTTTATAGTACTCACTGGTTTTACCAGAATGCTTCCGCGGGGCGCTAATAGATTATGGGCAACACTTAGTTAAAATTTGATACCAGGATTTGAATATAATACGAAAGTTCGCAAGTGCTCCAGAAATGTTTTTTGCGTGCAACATTTCATTGTTGCAAATATTTGTTCAATTACAAACTCAACCAACTCTTGGTCGGAGTTTCTAATGCAGAGGTCTCCAACAACAACTTTCAAAATTAGTAGAAACATTTATGTGTTTAAGTGAATCATCGACGGTTGGTAGACGACCAACGAACAACCTGACCGGAGGTGGTAGTCGTAGAAGCGGTCGATGGAAGAGTGGGGCTGTCAGTCGCAACAGGAGGCTGCTGCAGCAGCAACAGGACAAGTCTCCTGGCTTTTCTGCTGAAGAAATGAACTCGTTTCGTCAAGTGTTCGAATTTTATGACGTTGACAATACAAAGACAATAGATCTGAGGTAAGCTCTCGTTTTTAACTCTTTTTTCCTTGACATCAGCTTTTATCAGCAGTTTTCAGTTATTCATTGCAACTTGTCTTGTTGCCCTCAGTGGTTCCAATACACGCAGATGAGAAACCTACGAACTTGAAGCGAATCTGTAAATGGTTATATAAATCTATATCATCACACGACGATCCTGTAATGTTGGTGACGTTACCAACGCCACAGTTTATTGTGGATGAAAATTGATTGGGGTACAATATGCTGTCTTTATTGATTATTGCACAGTTGATTTAAGATGATTGGCATAAAATATTTACTAAAGTGTTAGTGCGACCGCTTCACGTGAATGCAGGGGTGAATGCAGAGGTGTAGTGCTAAAAAAAGAAGTGTGGCAACGCACGAAAGAACTAGCCATTTTTAACGGCACTTGAAATTAATTTTTAAATCGAAGTATTCACTTTCATTACACTACAAACGAAAACATTCACAGTTTCTCTGGGTGCTGCGCAAGAGATAGCTTGCCATTTATGCAACGGCTGGAGCTACACACATAAAACTACAGTAAAAATAAACATCTATGAAAAAAGTGTGGGAACGACGTTCTTGCGCGTTCCTGCCCCACTACATCTCTAGGTTGTCAGCTGAGCAGCTATCGACAGTTCTTTAGTCTTGTCATAGCTTTAGATTGGAAAGCTACCGGTATATTTGAGTGATTTTGGGAGGTGCGGTAAGGACTTGCGCAGTGGCGTTAACTAGAGGGTTCAGTCAGGGGAGGAAAACTTAGCTGAAAGGGACCCACTGACCACTGTAGGGTTCACTAGCCAACACTTAGAAAAAAACTTTAAAAATGATGGTGAATGCGGATGTGGATGGCTATACTAAAACCCTAAATCACTGGAAAATACTAAGAAAAATGCAAAAAAACAACAACCTGCTGAAAACCAAAAAATATTGAAACCGAAATATAAAGCAAGTGGGTGGCGGGGCCCGGTTTTTACATTTAGCTTGCCAAGGGGGAGATCCACCCCTGTACCCCCGTCAGTTACGCCACTGAACTTGCGTGAGAAGGTTGACACACATATTGAACTTTGTTGAATGATCCGGTTTTTATCATCGCTGTGCTCAGATCAGCAAGAAACCGGCATGGCAGACTGCAGAGATAGCAACCCAGCTTGAATCAGCGGTGTGTCCCTGCAACACAAAGTAGCACAAAACTCGGCAGATTGCAAAGAGAGCATAAAGAACATAGTCAGAGCAAACACACAGTCCAAATCTAAAATCATATTGCAGAGATAAAAATCAACACAGCCGCACCCATGCACAACAATTTTGCATCATTCAACACGTGAAAACAGGAAACCGAACTCGAGATCGATGTTAAAACCGAAAAGCAAAACATCAAACCCTGCCTCAGCACCAAGCAATCAATGAGCATATGCGTAAACAAGTTTGTTGTGGTACAGTTTTTCTAAACAAGGAATGGCAGCTCATGTGTTGGAGGATCCAGGCACGTACCTACGAGGGAGACATTTGGGGCGAAGTCACCCTGAAAAGTTTTTTCACCCTACAACTTTTAGCCACACATTGGCACCGATGTTTCAATGCTGGTTGGGTTGAGAGAGCGTTGAGCAGCCAATCAAGTTGCTTAGCAATTCAGTTATCAACTGTCATCGGTTGGAGCAATTCACAGGCTACTTAAAATCACAAAATAACTAAACTAGTATATTTTAAGACCTGAATGCCTGGCCTTTCAAAAAACAGGGATGCTTGGGAAAGAGCTACAAGCACAAAGGTATTCATCACTAACTTTCATGTCAAATTCAATGTTGAATCAAAATTTTTTTGATGTATCACATTTTTATGCCTAAAATAACTTTTTGATTGTTATGTTTTTTTAACACAGCTTTCAGTTGATTTCAGTTAATTGGCGCAAACGCAAAAAGATTCATGCTGGTGACGGTCAAAGCGGTGGGACACAGAAAAAAACCTGTTGATCAAATTGTGTCGTCGAGCACCTTTTGAGAGTTAGGTGATTTCTTCTCATGGTTTGCGTATGCAAACGATTTCAAAACATATGTTATTTTAACAAAAAAAATCACGAAACAAAGCAGAATACATAATTGGTGCATATACAAAAATAGTAGATGTTTTAAACATAAAGATCTCTGACTGAGTTGAAACAGCCAAATTGTTTTGAAGTGCATTTAAACATTCCTTTGATTCCTTTGTGAGAAGACAAAAGCGATCTTGAACAAATTAACATTCCATTTAGGTCACTTCACTCAAAAGTGTGAGGAAGATATTGCGATGTTGTCGATCGGTATTAACGGTTTCCAACGCCGACACGTTACAGAAATGTTGTCGCTTCAAGGTTTAATTGCCACCAGAGCAATTCTTGCTATTTGCGGCAAATCCTCAGAGCAAAAGTCTGAAGTGTTTTGCTTATCTTTGTCAATCAAGAACATTTGCCAACACAGAAAAGTACCTGGCAAGCATCATTCATGTTGAAGACACAGGGCCATGCTGTGGATGTACTGTAATCATACCCAAGGTTTACTGACATATACTCACAAACAGTTTCTGCTTTTGCTATGCATGATTTTTATAGGCAGTCCCATCTTCTGTGACTTTTTGAGTGCTTACTTATGGACAATGACCTTGTTGCCGAAAGCTTAGTGAACAATAGTGTTAAAAATAACTGCTGTACGGAGTCTGAAATTTTTGACTCCGACTCCGAAACATTTGTAAGTTTTGCACTCCGACTTTCTTCGTTTCATTAGATGAGCTGGCCTTGTTTATGGAACCTGATATAAAATAATAAATGATCGCATGGGCGTCCGCAGGGGGGAAAACGGGCATTTCCCCCCACCTGGAAATAGGGGTTAAAGCCAAATATTTCTGGAAAACCTGAACTCGGCATCTTAATTGATTTGATTCTTGCAATGACAGTTTTTTTGCCAGTATGAAACTCACACTGCACAAGAGTCAGGTTCACAGTTGTTGTGTCATGCAGTGATGAGCTTGCATTTCACTCATGTCCGATCTTTTTACTGCAGAGGCGGGTTGCGAAAGTGGCGAGTGGATTGTTCTACTGTTGGTCTATATTGCGTAACACTAACATGGTAACAAATCTGCAAAGGGTTCACTTTGTATTAGGGGTAGCCGGGGTTTTGCTGTATGAGACTGTTGAACGCACACATCTTGGCACGTAATGCAGCGAGACAGTGACATGCTGATAGTGGTAAGCCACGTACATTTACACTTTGTGAAAAGAAGCATAAGTGAGTCTATACCAGTGGTTCTTAACATTTTCTCCATCACGCCCCCCGAAAGTAACTTTCCTTTGGCTCACGCCTCCTTTACACAGTAAGTTGTAAAACATATGTATCTCTTGGTGAATTTGCTTATTTTAAGGTTTGTAACAAACACCAAGTCCAGGGTTTTGTTAAGGCGTTTTAGGGACCCGATTTGGGTCTCTAGAATTGAAAATCGGGTCCCTGGAATCAGAGAAAAACGAGACCCTACAGGTCCATACCGGGTACCTAACATTTCCCTTAGCAAAACCCTGCTCCTGCTGAGTGCGTAGAGTACAAACACACACAGTTTGCACAATGCAGATTGCTAAAAACAGACACAACAGAAAAATTCATAGCGAGTTTGGAGGTAGAACAACAGGGTTACAGAAACTTTCCTAACACTATTGTTCACTAACCCGTAATACTTGGTACAACACTACATCCAGAGTAGGACACTGAGTCCAACCCTGGTCAAGGCCAGGTGAAGTACGGAAGTATTGTGGCATGCACACACCCTCAAACGAAAAAACACTGCAACGTCCGAGCACTCAGTCACAAAGTGAAATGCGGTTGCATTTGTTCAAACAATAAGGACGAATATAAACAATCTGACTGCATCAAAGCACGAAACCACTCGTTGTTAGAATTTCTGCATCGTTCAAGAAAGTGGTACATATTTTTTCACAATAAGGCCTGCAGCTAGGAATGTTGCATTGAACCTGATGGGTACTAACACTCGCTCGCCACGGAAGGTTGCATAGAGCCCTGCACCCAAAATTATAGGCCACTGATAATTTGACAATTTTTGGCCAATATTTGGTGCAACATTATTTTGCAACATGAGATGAAAAACGCCTTCTTTCAAGCGACATTGCGCAAGATTTACCGGTAGTCACAGATATGCATGTTCCCACTCTAGCCCGCATGCTTAATGTGTTGCGGTTGCTTGTTCTTGACTTGTGCGAACCTTTGCAAATTCTTTGTTTTTTTGTTAACTCTGCATAGCTTTGCAACCGCACACTACTTCGCAGAGTGAATACAGATTACTCTGACTAATTGCAAATTGGTTAAACCAGTTGTTCCCAAATGCTTTCGAACCGTTACCCTTATCAAGGTAGCGATTATTTCTTATTACCCTTAATATTTGGCAGTGATCGCTCATAACACAAAACAACATTTTGGTTCCGCGATATCCCCAAAAAATCGCGTATTACCCCGGGAGGTAATTTACCCCACTTAGGCAACCACTGGGTTAAACCATTCAAACGTGAAAAAATAGCACGGTTAATCGCACAAACCGGATATTTCAATAGAAATGTTACTTTAATTTTTAGATTTAAACATTTATTCCGCGCCGCTTTAACGTGAGTAAAAGACACGGTTCCGAGATGAAGCAGCTGAGTGTCGCTATTGGGATGGCCAGAAAGCAAAGTTACTCTTTTTTTGGCCGAGAAGTCGACGTCGTATGGTGGCCTGTAGCTGCCAAGCCTGATTTAAAAACTTATTCTGACTTTCAACAATAGTGTGGCTCAAGTGCAGGTGAATCTTCATGAATATACATTGTCGCATCACAAAAGAACATGGCGGGAGTACTGTAGAAAATTAGTACCATGCAGGTGTACGGCCACATTACAGAAAGCTCGTCGAATTACAGAAAGCCAAACGGCATCACACGCTGCGTGGAGCTCTGTCAAATGCGACAATGGTACAATGTTATTGTTGAAGGGACTTGGCATGCCGACTAAACAGTCCCCTTAGTAGTGTCCCTGAATGTTTGCATGCAGACTCGAATTCGGCCTGCAAAATTTCAAGATACTTAACCCCGACTTCCATCTCTGCCGGAACTAAACCAAATAACACATAGCGGCGTAAAATTAGCACTGGCGTAACGTTTAAAAGGGCACATTCCCGTTCAAAATTTTTCTATGTTGTAGAGCATGTAAGGGTTCGCGCCCCCCTAGAAATTTCTTGACGCCCCCCCCCCAGGTTACGAACCACTTGTCTTGCAATGCTTCTATAAGTTTGAAAAATCCATTATTAGTACGAGTGTGACCAATGTGCCTTAGTGTCAAACTACACATATGCAGGCTTTTTTTTAATGCAGTATAAAATTACGTGGCTTGTTAGAATACATCTATGCATGCTTGTGGGAATACGTCTTAATGATTAAGGTTTAGTTCTGACATCTGAGTGAATACTGAGTGCAAAGCTATATTTGCTGTGTCAAGTTTTCATAATTCATCCGAGGCCTACGAGATCATTCAGGGCCTACGAGAGTCCAGCAGGAACATTGTTCCGAGGCCCGACAGCTGCGGAGGGGCCTGAGACTGAAGGAAAATTTGAGTGTTCGTTACTAACAAACTCGGAATAATGTAGCGAAATTAATCCCGGCGATAAAACTGGTTTGGTGTAAAGGATGTGGTAATCTAGTGTGATTTATTTTGATGTAAATTGCCGGTAGTGGATTTTCCTGATATGATGCATTGATAATAAATATTCACAATAATTATTTTTGTTGAACTTGAATGTTTGCCTATTTTGTCGAATTTAAGACATTCACGATTGTTGTTTTGTTCCAGTCTGTCTATCGAACTGAATTTTCCTTTACGTCTTGGCCCTGCTTGGGTGCGGCCCTGCTTGCTAAGTAAAATAAAATCGCAATTTGTAGTTTCGTTGAAAACCATGGCAATCCAATGCTTGGATATCTTTACAGATCATGGCAATGCTTACTTGAAAAGAAATGCCCTGCGTTTAAAATCTGCAAATAGCCTACTGTCTAAATTATCGTAACACTAATATACCTGGCTATTGCTGCCAACGAAGTGTTTTTTGTGATTGTTACCGTAACACGGGCATTTTCTTTGTAGTGTAGAAAGGATAAAGCGATTTGTTAACGTCCATTTGCATTGCATCATCAGCAATGTTACCTCTAAGAGGCGCAAATACTCAGGAACACCAGAACTGTTGCGCAGTGAAATCGCATTCTCGGGCACTTGCAACATTTCAAAGCCATGGAAAAGCGCGCAAACAAGAAGCTATTTGAACGAAATCTGTATTTTGTTCGTATTTTGATAAGATTGTATATTTATTATATAATTCACAAAGTTTGTAATTGATTGAAAACTCCACTTACTCAGCCCTAAAATAATCATGCTCAGTGTAAAATCATCTCAGAGGGAACACTGATCGTCAGAAATTTGAAAATTGATCAACCAACTGCCGACGTTGCCCCCCCCTGGAAAAATTTCTGCGGACGCCCGTGAATGATCGTGCTTTCTCGCTTTCGCTTTTTGTTACTTTCGTGCTTTCGCTCATTACGAATTGTTTGTTTCTCTCCGTTCTCTTGATTTCGGTAGCAAAATAAACAGAATAAACCCGCTTCTTGTTATTATTTCATCAAAATAGACAAGCAATTTCAGTAAAGGTCTTTATACTTCTAAAAATATATTTTAATTAATTTTGGAGAACCCAGCTGGTCGCGGTCAAGTTCCCGGGAGCTAATCCCACGTGATAGAGGGTAACAAGCGTACATGAGGTTTAATTGTGAGTAGTTTAAAAATAACATGTTTAAAACATCCGCTCACGTCCTGCGTTTCTGCATTTTCCATGTCCTGTAAGTTTGTTTCATGCAAGGCAGAGTTAGATAAAGTTGTTTGATGATTACAGGCTTTCAAATATTAATGAACAAATGGTAAAGATCCGTGGATTGCATTTTTAAAACGTTTCTGTATAAAATAAAACATTTTACAGCTTCCAAAAACACTGTCGGTATACATCAGACCGATGAATTATTCAGACCGCACTTCAAATATTTAACTCAGATCGGCTCGAGACCCACATTATTTCATAAACAACTAATGCACGCCAACCTGTGTTCTTCATCTGGCAAAGTGCTGACTCACTGGCTCTTGGAAAAGGGATGCAGGGAATCCACTTTCGCAGTGTTTGAAATATAAGCTGCAAGCACGGTTTCTATTAAATCGGTGTAAATACACTTACTGCTCGACTTCGTGTTCGGTTGATACACATGATTAAGGTTGCAGATAATGTCCATTCAGCAAAGGTTCTGTTTATGTTACATTCAGAACAATTAATTTTTCATGTGGGCCACACGACAGCGATACCAGAAGCAAGGAATATCTCTTTCCTTGCTTCCTTCTTCCACTACAAAAAGAGGAGGCGTGGCGGAAGGCCGCTGGAGTAACATACAAAATGGGAAACATTTACACCTAACAGCAGGGCTACCATCGATCTAGAACCAAAAATAAGGACGGCTAAGGAAAATTTGATTTTATTACTTAAAAAGAAAACAATTGTTCCTGTTTGCACGACTAACGTCGGATCGTATTTTTGCCTATTTATCTCTAGGAACCATTTGCTTTAGCAATGTCTTATTCTCGACTTCCCTCTTACTTTTCACGCTTGCTTATTTCTTCAATCAATTGAAATACTAAACCTTCACTACAAAACCAGCTTTCCTAAGAACCCTAACCACAGGAGACAGCTTACAGTGCTAACAATACTTGATTGTGCGTTACATCTCTGTGCTGCAAGATTATAGTACTTTCGTGACATCAAAAAACTTAGATTACAAAATGTTTCAATGAGATATAAATGGTCTGTATGTCTATCACGTATTGCTTATTAGAAATTGTTATGCTACAGAAAATAAGAAAAAATAAGGACGCAAGTCACAAAGAAGGACATTTCTTAGAAATAAGGATATTAATATTTTCTAAGACGTGGTACTGCAAAATAAGGACAAATCTTAGAAGTAAGGACGGTATGGCAGCCCTGCCTAACAGTTTTCTTGCTACGCGTTTTTCCTGATTGTTTCATGTATAAACTGTCCGTTGAGTCGGTTGGCCACTTTCTAGTTTAATTGCACGGAAACTAAGTATAAACAACAACAGTTTACCTAATACTAGACACAACTAATACGCTAATACGGCAGTCTTCTTTTTATCTTTAAGAAACCCACGAGAAGGCGTTTTTGCTAAAATGGGTGATATATTCTTGTATTAATTGTGCGTAATTTCTACAGCTGCACGTTGCGCAGCAGAATCTAGACATAAAATTTCGCGTCATATCCAAGTTGTGTGCTCGATGCAATGTAACTGCAATTTATATCCACCAATAGCATAAGCTTGGTTCCAATGATATTGTCGAGGTCTGCCAGTAAGACTGCTTTTGGTATTGTGCAATTGTTTAAGGATTTTTTCAACCCTTAATGCAGAGCTCTTTAAATTATTTTTGCACCATAATTCCTCCCTCACTGACAAACTTGATGGTAAATTCCAGGACACAAGCCATAGGGAGAGCAGTGAAGTTCCATCTAGTTGTGGGTTGGAGCAATGGTACATAATAACTTAATACTGACGTTGTTACTTGGTGTGAGCATTTTCGATAGATGTTTTGCTTGCAATGCATGAACAGAGAGAAGCGTCTGCATGCAGAGGAATTGTTTTCCCGCATATTATATCATCAGGGTATGGTAAAATGTTTGACAAATGTGCCCGTCTGTGTGTTGGCGTTCTTAATGTTTTTTACATTCTTTCCATATAACCTTTTCTGGGACTAAAAGAACAGATTTTTACTGATTTAGAGCATTTTACGCGTTACTGTTCTGCCTGGTTCCAATTTCTAAACCTTGATGTGTGGCTTAATGGGCCCTAAAATATACTACGATTTCCTGAAGCATGATGTGACTAATTTACTTAATTTTTTTAGTTCACCTTCTCCAGAGGATATCCTACCGTCAGCCATGGCTGACTAAATACGGTGTTGCTCTATCTTTTGTACTTAGTGATCTGAATGCAGCCTTATGCGCTCTTGGATATCGACTCAATGAAGGTAAAGTTGAGGAGCTGACTACACTGCTAGAAGTTGATGACGACACGACTCTGGACTTCAGCGAGTTCTGTCTCATAGTCGAGCACATCAAAGAGGAACGAGGTCCTTACGGAGAATTAAGGTGAAACTGTGAAACGTAAAGTCGAGATTGTATTGCCAAACGTCAAAACCTCTTTCTGGTAACTTGCTTCGCTTCAAATTTTATGAGGTATTGAAAGTGTCGAGAAGCTTTTATTAAAATTTCGCAGCTTTAACGGTTTACTTATGGATTCTTGAATAGTACGTAGAATGACAGTTATCATAATTATGAAACTAGTCTACATTTTAACAATTTTGAATTTAGGGAAGTTCTACTTATTTTTCTGCTTAACTCAACGTGGCCTACCCTTCGTCTGGCTAACTGAAATGATCGAAGAATGCCATTGCCACCCAGATATTCTACAGACCCAGATCATGCACAACATCCCTAATATCTCTTTTTCAAGGAAGTTGGCTGTGTTGGACCGGAAACAGGAAATAATGCAAGTTAACATTATTGTCTTGCAGGAAACAAACCTTCCTGGTTCAATTTCTAACAAAGACAAAAACCTGTACGTTTTGCTATTCATGACGTAAACATTAACGATGTCAGTCTTGCAGTTTCCAACAAAGTATAATTCCCGGTCAAAGAGGAAAATGTGACAATCTCCCCTGCTCCTCTATTTTTTCTGCAAACCGCGACGATATCGCTGTAACACAATTTCAGAAACAGTTTGAAGAAAATAATTTAAACGACTGAAAAGAAAAGATGGTCGGAAAAATCAACTGTTTTAGTGCTTCCATTTATATTTTAAGGGGGTTAAAAATTAGTTTGAGGGTTCTAAGACCCCAAATCTCCCCGTGGTAACATATTCGATGACATAAACTCTCTCAAGCATCAGGCAACCCTGGTTAGGGCTGTTTCAAGTTGTCTTATAAAATCAGGATGCAAGTGGTAAGTACAACGAAATGAGCTGATTGCTGTGGCTAACCTTTAATTAGCTGCAGTAAAAATAAAAAATATACTTTTGTGTTGATGGTTTGTGAAATTAATAAAGAGCCTGACCTAAGTAAACTATACTACTACTAAGTAGCCTAGCTAGGGGATAGAGCGTGCGCGCGCCACAGATGCTGGTAGGCTGGGTTCGAATCCCGGTCGGGTCACAGCGAAGACTTAAATAAACGTTACTTGCGACCTGTCCAGCCTCGTGCTCGGTACTGGTTGGATACAACGGAAAGATTCACACGCGGTGCTTCCACTTGCACTGCCACCAATGCAGCATTTACTGCGTAGGCAGCCGCGGCCTGTGGCTCAGTAAGTGGAGTTGGGCACCAACAAACCACTCGTGACACTACTCCAAAGCGAGTGTAACGAAACTTATTTTCTTTCTTACTGGTAGAATTCGTTCATCAGATCGGTTTGCAAGGCTGTTCAATTGTTACTGGAATACCAGCATCTTTGTGTAATTTTCTTGTTTATGTAGAGAAGCTTTCCAGTTATTGGACCACAATGGCGATGGAAGTATTTTGGTTGACGAGTTTGTTCAGATGATGGCACGTTGTTGCAATGATATGTCGGTGGAAGAAATATACGAAATCGTCAGGTGCTGTGGCTGCGAGAATAAAGGAGCTGTGCATCTTTGCTGATGTTCACGTTGAATGAAGCAAAGCGCTGCTTTTCACTTTTACCAACGCTGCTTGCAAGAAACAATTGGTGGCTTCTTTTATCCTTACGTTTATCTTTTCTTATATTTTTTTCACCATGGGCTCAAAAAACTGAAATTACGATTAGCCGCACTGTATACAAGTGATGTCGCGTGTTGAAAAATCTGCGAACAAACGAAAAACTGGAACTAAATTGAAATTGGGTGAAAGTGAAAACGAAATCGACAACGAAAATAAAAACTGAATTACTAGTTGCTATCTAGTGAAATGTAAAATAGAGTCCAAAGAATAAAGTAAAATGCTAATGTATGTCTGGATAAGCGCACCAAATTCGCGACTATTCACAAGCCATGTGTGCAGTAGTGTAACTAGAGCAGGGGTGTAGAACCTTTTGCTACTGCCGGCCGCATTACTCTTGTTTATATGAAGTACGGCCGCCAATGAGTTCGACTTATATTTATGAGATACGCTTTAATTAAAGAATATGTTTTATCCGGTATATATCATTTACTTGTGCCTAAAAGTATAATAAATTGTCAAACATGCTAACGAATTTATTAAAAGAAGCATCACCATCCAGATTGTTGCGCATCGTGTCGACTGATTTTCTTGCCTTGCGTTTGCTTCAATATACACCAGCACGGCCGCCAAATCTTATATTTTAAATTACATGTGGACGGTCGCGAATTTCATTCTCGAAGGCCGCAGGTTGTGCACCGTTGAGCTAGAGGTTTGATCTAGGGGGTAAATTAGCTGAAAGGGGCCCACTGGCCACTGCAAGGACCCACCAGCCAACACTCAGAAAAACACTTGAGAAATTATGGTGAATCTGGATACGGATGGGTATACTAAAACCCTTAATCACTGGAAAATGCAGAAAAAACAACAAACTACTGAAAACCAAAAGAATATTGAAACCAAAATAAACGCCAAGGGGGGAGCCGGTTTTTACATTTAGCTTGCCAGGGGGGGCGACTGGCTCCTCTGTTCCCCGTCAGTTACGCCACTTCCTGTACGGTTTTTCTTCAGCAGTTTCGCGATTATTTACAGACCGATCAAACACACTGTGTAGCAAAATAATTTGACTGCGATTTTTCACAAGCAGCTCAATTTCATTTGAACAATGCACTTTTGCCATGTGCAAGTTTTGCCGTCCAGCGTTTTATGGCGACTTTAACTGGAACGCTTAGTTTTTCACGCGTGGGGTGTGACTTTTGGCGATTCGGTCAATAACGGACCTTTGAGTTCTCACTGTCATACGAATTAGGTCTTTTTGAATATTTATTATTGCTACCTCTTAAACTTTATTAAATTGCCATGCGAAGGTTTGGGAGTAAAGATAACGACAAAACAATCAAGTACGGCGACCTTGTAACGGCCATGGAGAACAATGAAAAACAGCATTTGATGCAGAAAGCTACAATGAAGCTTTTGAACAACTTTGTCCAATCCTCTCGAAGTAACCGACCCAGTGATCCATCTAACAAATTTGCAAATCGCGGCTTCGGCACCGATGACATCTCACAGCAAAGACCTGAAGATCCGCCATGTGAGGAGGCATGTATGCATGAAGTTAAGGGTAAGTGTGCTGGAAATGTGGATTTGAAGCTTACAGTAGCTGGTACCGTTTTGGGAAAACTACGAAAGAGCGCTCAAAACGATCAACATATCTGAATAAAAACTGATAGGGTTTTCCCCTGAATGTGGCATGATTTCGCGGCGAACCGTTCTGAACAATGCGCTGAAAAATCATGGCTACTCATTCAAGGCCTGCTCCCGTACGACTGCGCAAAGTTATATCCAAATGTATTGGACGAGAACCTAACCATTGCTTCCGTCATCATTCCGCAGTAACCAGTGTTTCAGATATAATTGATCCAAAGTCATGGGTCGAGCAGCAAGTGACAAAGCGTGCTTTTAAAGCACCAGTATTCCACCATTTCGTTGCAACGTTTTGCCCATGCTGAGTCGTGTGCGGAGCAGGGACAAACGCGGACACCGCTTTTATGATTGGTGGGACTTTGCGAAACGGGTTTCTCTGTTTTTTTGGTCAGGGAGACACTCATTTGATGACACAGGTTTATTTGTCAAGAGATCCTCAACTAGATATTCACCACTGCATGTGCCCAGCAACGTGTTTAACACCATCTCGTCATACTGCTGGATCTCGTTCAGCTGCACCCCAGGCTTCGACACAAGCTGGGGGTGCAGCGCTTGGAAGCATTTTGAAAATATTAGCAAACTTCGTCAAGTTTTTAAAACTATGTTTTTCGTGTTAACCGATGGGTGTGAAACTTGACCGTACAACTATTTTCTAAATAGATCTGTTCAATAGATCTGCAACATTTATATCTACAGCCAAAAACTTGGTCAAAACTAAAAAATTCCTCACAAAACTGTTCATAGTTTATTCCAAAACGTTTCGAATTGTTCTTAAACCATTTTCAATCGGATATTGTCGGTACAGCATCTGTAAAGACAAAAACGTTTCTTCGGCAAGTTATTTGCTGTTGGTCTATCTACCTGCAATATTTTCGTTCGATTTCCTGAACAAAAATTCAAATTATAAGTCTTATTTAGGAGCATAGACTTAACAGTTTCATTAACACTAAAAAATCCTTCAAAAAACTATATATGTTTTGTTTCGAGACGTTTCGGATTATTCTTAATCCACCTTCAGTCAAAAAATAATCCGAAACGTCTCAAAACAAAACATATATTGTTTTTTGAAGGCTTTTTCAGGGTTAATGAAAGTCTCAATTTAAAGTCTAAATTTACTGATGCGTCAAAAGATTTTCAATTAAATGATCACCGAAGTCAAATTTCCTAAGAAAAGCGGAAACACGGGAACGACAGAAACTTTTGGAGAAACAGGGCTCATCCAAGACCCGACCATGGATTAAAGCTGGAGTTGCGCTACTTTGCCGGCAAAATTAAGCTTGTCCTGCAGCCCTGCATGAAACAGTTCTGTAACTTGAGACTACCAAACATTCGCTGCGAGCATTATTTGAGCGTTTGTAACCAGAGGAATTTGTCGCAAGCGATATTGGTGGATGCAGAGTCTATTTTAAATTACGAACTTGCTGTAAGTGTTTACAAAAGGATAGGGGAAAAATGTTTCCAAGGTGGCAGTGGCGTAGCCAGCCCAAATTTTTTTGGGGGGCCAAACTTTTTGACTTCAGGCGAGCAACAATACTGTGTTTGGGACACCGCTTCTCGAAGCACAAAATGACTAGATATGCCAAAAATGTGGGGCGGCATGGACCCTGGGCCGCCCGGCCACGCATATGTAAGGTGGGATGGGAGCCGTTAATAACCTTGAAAAGTTGGTAACAATCCCGATGTCCTGGTGTTTGAGTGATTTTGCGGGATTTTTCTCTGAAAATATACAAAAGTCCTACTGTTTCCAGTCTATCATTTGAAACAGTTTTCAAACAACATTGGCCAGTTGCCGAAATTTCCGCGATCGATTGCACGCCTGTCCTGGTGCACATATTTTTTTGAATTTAAAGCTCACGAACGCTGCCCTGATTCGCCCACTTTTCATAAACCTCGCAATGCAACAGAGGCGAATTTTCATTTTCGGGCCCGTAAGCTATTTTAAATTGGAAGTCTTTATGGAACGCAGAGGTGGCCGTAGTCACATTTTCAGATTCCGCTCCTGTTACAAAATTTTTCAATCCTGGTCCGGGTCGGCAAAAGTTTTAAATATGAGAATCCTACTGCTGTTCAGACTTCGGCTTCTGTCGATGATACCGAAAATGCAGCAACGTTTTTACTGGAAATGTCATATATGAAAACCACACAGACTCCTGCTGCTGCTGCTGAAAATGAAAAATGACTCCGGGTTCGGTTTTTCACAAATTTTTGACTACGGCGCTGGGCGTTCTGAAAAACGCAGGATCCTGCCGGAGTCGACTCTGACACTCCGGATTCGTGACCACTTCTGGTGTAGACCCTTCTGGCATACTAACAAACTGGATTTTTGGTTTCGTCTTTTCAATAACAGCTCGTAAAGCATCTGCTTTGGCAATGGCTTTTTTCGCATGCTAGAACCACTCTCATGTGTACGTTTCGACATTCTCAAGTTGACGCAATTGTAAGCCGACTGTAGATCCACCGTTATCTTGATTAATTTGAAAAAAGGCACAAGTTACACGCGAAGCTCACTTTGCTAACTAAGCTAATAATCTCAAGCTACAAATTGGCCTTACTAATACATCAAAATATGTGTCTTGTTCAACGATAGTCAAAATCTCTTTCTATGCATAGAGCTGTAAAAAAGAATGGCCTAAGATTACTGCAAATCATTTGAAGTCAAACAACACCCAGCTTAACACGCGCGGTATTACAAACAGTTAACATTTTGCTCCATTGAATATCTGCAGCCTTGGCTACAGTGCAGGCTAGTCTTATTTTTACCCCGTATCTACGCATAAAAGCAACAAGAGAGAGACCTGGGCTGAACGAAAGTACCTCACTGGCCTCGTGTAATCTGAAAAATGGATTCAGGCCTTTTCTTCCACATATTATACGCAAAAATAACCCAATTCTCAACGTCATAAAAAGAGAATGCTCATCTTCATTCACTTCAGTCCTTCGCTCTCATTCTTCTATAGACATCTTTTGTTAGCGGCATGGTAAAAAAATGTGCGTTGAACCAAAACAAAAATACAAATATAATTGCTTGCAGAATTGCTGGAAATTGTCCTAACTCCCATAATTTTGGACCCCCCAAAATCGGGGGCCCTAGGCTTAAGCCTTTTTAGCCTAATGTTAAATGCGCGCCTGCAGTGCAAGGGTGACCGGCTGACCGCCATTCCAGATCCCTGTTTTTCACAACTGCGACTGATTTTTTTTTATTGAAAGCCGGCAAAAGAGCGGAGTTCATCGACACAGTTCCGAAGGCGATTGGAGGTCCATTGTTGCTGGTCAGTTCAATTGTCATTTCGGCAGCTACCGTACCTACCGCATCGAAAAGGTCTAATTGGCCAACACCACGAAAAGTTCTAAACTGGAGGTGCGATATGTTTCTTGTCAGCTGTTTATGATAGCTTGGAAAATCATTCTCAATCCTTTAATTACAGAAAACTCTGTGTTCGTGGGCGTCGGAAGGATTTTTCCAGGGGGGGCATAAATGGTTAACTTTCATTTTCCCTCTGGAAACTAAGAAAACAACCTTTTTTGCTGAAACTGCAATAAGAAAATGTCAAAATGTATGGAGGGCAAGGCCCCCCTACCGACGCCCTTGCATGTATTGTAGTTAATACACATCGATGGAAGATTTTGCGTGCCGAACTTCTTTTTTCTCACTAACTGTAAACAACAAACATTTTTTGATCTTTTTAATTTTCCAGACGTAGATCCCGCGCGGTGGAGGAGGGCTGCGCTTCGACGAGTCATGAATAACTTCACTGAACTCCTTGTCGTCGATGTGCGGAACAGTTTTAGTGAAAGCGCACCCTGGAGGATTAGTTAAATTGGCATGTCGCTCATGTGCTGTAGTACCTGCCTCATTATTTTAGACTTGCATTGAAAAGCATGGAACAAACACTACACAAATTTGCAGTACAACTTCATATGATTGCGGCAATGATGCGAAAACGTCGTTTCTATTTTTGTAGCCATTTTTAATTCTGTGTAAGAGCTAGTTTCCAATATGTTGAGTTCATATTTTGCACACTGAATTTTTTTACCATTTTTGTTCTGCAAACAAGCATTAAGAGAACTTCGCAACTTTAAACTGCAGAAAAATATGGCTTTGTGCCTGTATTACACCCCAGGACATGACACCAACATTCCGTTCCACACAACCTTGTGAACGAATGGTTGTAGCTCACGATGGCACATATACGCTTGTGCATTGTTTAACCAAGAAAGTTGAATCAAATGTTTGTAGGCATCACACGTTGCCAGCTTATTGAGACGTTTGATGTTTTGATTTGTAACAAGTCAAATATTTATCGCTGTGCATCTGTCAGAAATGCCGGTTTACGTTTAACGTGAGATGCTTTGTCTTAATTTTTACGCAATGTAGTTCTAACATCTTTTTATGATTACAGCAATTTTTAAATTTTTAGGCTTGATACTCACGCCTCACCTATCCTCACAATCAAACACAAAACACAGAACAGTTCATTTGCCATTATCCTGTTTTTCAATAATATGTCACTGCCATACTCCCGCCCCACTTTCAGAACCCAAGGATTTGAGATTTCTGCATCCGCTGACAGATTTTCCAAATGTTTGCTCTCGTGTGTTTCTGCTCATTTAAAGTATAACCTGACCAAGCACGCATTTTGCCGTTGAGTGACTAAACGTTTTTATCGTTTGTGTAGCAGCCGATATGATATGGACCCGAGTCACAGATAAACGAAAAACTGAAATTTGTTTCGTCGGAACAGGAACGAAAAGCTCAATTTCACTTGTTTTCGCTGAACAGCAGAAAGCACTGCTTTCACATCGCCTTCCTTTGTCCAATAAAACAATATCAGACGCGACATGTGTGTGCTCTTAAATCTTTAGTCTTCAGCATTTTCGTGATTGCGCGCTGAACTATAATAACCAGATACAAATGAGCGGCTTGTGCGTAACTGACATGACAGTGGGTAGTTCGCATTCCTCCCCTGCAGTCACCACGAAATTAAGCAGGCTCACTGTTACCGGCGTCTCCTTTTTTGTGAACAATGCTTCTTTGACAGCAACCACACACAGTTCACAGTGGTGGAGTCTCGAGACCCATTTTTGCGAGTCTCGGTCTCGAAGGTTTCAGGTGTCGCTCAGATCCTATTGTCTTGAGACTTTGAATATCGCAAAGAAATGGCTTAGTAAAACTTCTATATTTGCAGGTAAGAAACAACCAGAACAGGTCAGAAAATGTCAGAAATTCAAAAAGAATTCAACTTAGAAATGATGATCACAATGTTATGAAAAATTTCGGTAAAGCAACAAATTTTGAAGTCTCGAGATTCAAGTCTCGGAATTTTTGATGAAGTCTCGGTCTCGAAACTTCAACCAGATCTCGGAGGTTACGGTCTCGACTACATCGCTGTTCACTACAGAAGCGACTTATTGCAAACGTTTATCAGTGGATGGTCTCGAGTGAAGTCGAGCCTGAAATATATATATCCTTGTTGTTATACAACTCACGTAACTTGAAATCTAGTGAAGTTGAGGCATTCAAACATATGTTGGAGGAGTCAGGACGGTCCGGCCCTCCACTATTTTCCAACTCCCGCCAAAATTTTTGTTATTTGTAATAATGGACGAATGACACCCATTTATAATGTCGGACATCCCTTCATTATTCATTATACTATTATCCAAGGATGAGTCCGACATACAAGGGACACCACCGCTATTTTACTGCATTTTTACTTTTTCGTTATAAAGTACATCATCTTCAAAATTTTGCGGATTGCCTGATCTTGTCTTTGACAAAATAATGAACTGCCTGTTTGCACTGAGAAAGTTCGGGATGGTCGTATGCGCAGAGAAACTTTAAAGTTGCGGATTTCCAAATACATTCACTCGGACAATTGCATCGTTAAAGTTTCCAAGGGCGATAGCTTGCCAAGCGCTTCTTTGCGATATAATAAATGCGCTTAAAATAAGGTCCGCTATTTGCCAGGAGCAAATGCAAAGTGCACGTCTGCACACTGACGACATGTTGCAAGAGCGCTGGAAAAACACTAAGTTAATATTTTCATCGAACAAAAGCTATATAACAACGACAACGCTGAACAGCGATTCTTATTGCGAACAATGTAGCCACAGATAGATATCGAATACATTATTTTATTCAACCTTTCAGCTTTGACATAAACCGTCATCAGGAATATAAATAAAATGCAACAGTGAAAAAGAAAAGATGCAGTTTGAAGGCATTGGTGCTGTTATTCGTCATATAGACCATTATGTATTAACAAGCAGAAAGGGGAAGGATGAACCATTGGTGTTGAGATCTGGCTGGTGTTGCTGTATCAGAAGAGACTCGAGTAGGTGAAGTTCCTTTTGACCGACGATGCTTCCCAATATTTCCGGTTGCTTGAAGTTAAAACGGTGCGTGGGATTGGCCAACAGATGTTTGCAAACTTCAGAACGTTGATCAAATTTGTGTTCGTTGATTCGGGTTATTAAATTCCGGCGAGTCTGTCCAATGTAATTTAACCCACACGTGCATGTTAGTTTGCAGACTACACTTGAGCGACGAAGATGCTTTTGTTTGTCTTTATATGTAAAAGATTTTTTCAACTTATTACTTTCATGTATGAAACGAAACTGAAAGGGCATGATGGCATAGCGGTGTACAAGTCTTTGCATTTCTCGGCGGACTTCATAGGAAATTTCCCCGAGGTGGGGGGACGCATGTTGATGGTGGTTGTCATTGACGGTGCTATCGTGAACGAATTAACGGAAGTTTCATGTGTCTTGTTGAGATATTTCATGATGCAGCGATCAAGGTACGCTTTGGGATATCCATTTTTGATCATCATAGTTTGAACATTCATGAATGCACAATGTATGGTGGTATATGTGCTGGCGATTTTTATTTTATAGTCGGTTGTTTGAAATTATGACATGGTGGCGCGTGGCGGCGTCAGCGAGAGGAGGGCGCTTGTCATGGCTGCTGGCGGTACAGAAACCATTATCCCCCCCGGAAACATGCAGGAAAGCTGGTATTCAATATCCACACAGCTTTGAACCCGTAACTTGGTGCATCGCTTGTATGGATTTTACTGGTGGAGGAAATGCCAACTATTTCAATAAGAAAACAATCCATTTGAAAACATTCCAATCGTTTTTTGCCCTGGATGCTGATGAGTTTTACTGATGATCACCAAACACGTGTAAAGCTCCTATCTTCAGGTCACTCTTTACGTCATTAAAATACCGCAACAGCTCCGCTGGCAAAGATCAAACCTCGAAGATTGCCCGGGCGAGCAGTTGCACTTCTGTTATGGGTCGGAACAAAACTGACAACGTGAGCAGATGGATGCAGCGGCGCAAACACTCTTTACAAGCAAAACTCGATTTTTTCTAAATCGAAACGATACAATGCAAGGATATGAGAGGCCAGATACAGATCATACTAAAGCCGCTGTTTGACAGAACCGTAAAAGAATCTTCGAAATAAATCAATCCAAACTGTGGCAGAAATCAAACTCATAGAGGCATGCGGGGTGATATAATTAAATTCAGGATACATATAATCATATGGCAGGCGATAGAAAACAAATCTTCTAAGGAATAAAATTTTCAAAGAAATGTTATAAAAGAAACGACGAACACAAAAATGCACCAATTTCAGTGTCATTTTTTTCACAAAATGTCTTGTGGAAAAGAAATTGAACATGTTGAGCACCTGACGCTAACGCCACACTTCTCATTAGCTATGACGCAATTAATCTGAAGTGATTTTATAGAAATCATGGAATAACGCCACCCTTTAGTTTGGCGTTGTGCCTTTGTCTTGATTTCGAGCTTTTCAACATTCGTTTAAACTTAAAAATCTTCATCCAGCATGAAACACAAGCGCGTTTCTTGTTTGCGTTCCAGCAACTCGTTTGACCGCGCAAAGAAATTTGAAGATTTATAAAATATGTCATATTTTCAAGGACAACCCGGGCTGCTACAGGGAGGAACACTTGCGGGCGGCCATTGCTGCGGTTGCCAGCCTGATGGGGACGCGGCGACATTCAAACACAGCTTGACAACGGAGGAGCTCAGCAAAACGATTGAAACGTAACAATGCGATATTGCACGTGATCAACATCCGGAAAACCTAGTCCCGATGTTTGCGACGCATTCGTTGTTGCCGGGACGACGATCGACGTTTGCTGGTGACGTGACGACGATCAACGTTTGCTGGTGACGTGACGGTCAATTTCGTCGCTAGATGACTAAATGTCAATTTGCTGCATTTGATTTTGAACAACTTTCATTTCTGCACAAAACAACATGAGTTTAGACACATAGCACCAACATAACTACAGCGTAGTGCTGGCAATGTTGCTGACATACAGGCTGTAACATTTACGGAACTTTACGAAACAAGTCTTAATGTTCATTTTCTAATTTGCCCACAAAAAAACAACAAAGCAGCGACATACGAACCATGCAATAAGACGAGAAACTTGCTTTCGTTCGCAGTAAACTCCACAGATGAAAGTTCTCCTGTACGTGGCTCCTCCAGCTGCCCAAACGTAACAACTCATCAGTGCCAAACAAACATAACGTAAAGTTCCACACATCCATCATAAGGTTTCAACGATTTTCCTGACATTAGCGAAGTCACCCTCATCTTGTCGACAATTGCTGTCGCTGAACTGAGGACAGCTATGATACAGTTGCTTGAGATAAAGAAATCATAGCTGTCAATAACAAAAGTATTTTTGTGTATTCATTTAAAATCTTAGCAAACAGACTAGCCCACAAAAAAGTTGCGGATGACGTAACAAAGACTATTTAGCAACGGAGAAAAAGTAGAACCTCCGGAAGCAAATCGCAAAAATAAACTTTTCGCCTCTGCAAGGGAAGGCGGTCCGGTTCACTCCTTTGCATTTACATCGATTCACCCAATTAATCGACCGGTATCACTACCGGAAAATACGGCGATGCTGATGACGAGGAACGTTCACATGATGTCACTTCCGTTCAGGTCAAGATTACAACAACTGTTACATCACGCAAGCAAACCGAGCACATCAGAGACAAACCGTAATTCTGATATCCACTGTGCGCTCAGCGCCTCCAGATACAATCGGGTTTATTTTCCAATCAACTGTTTTCAAACAAGAACTCAAACGGAAACTGTTCCTAAGCAGTTCATCGTGGATCGAGTTTGACTTGGTCTCGTACGTCTTGCATAATGCGGAGGCGTGTTCTATGTTACAAAAAGTGTGAGCATAAGTTGTTTTGTTAATTCTCCGCAGAAAAAAACAAGACAAAACTCTGGCATTGCTGATGTTTTGTAGAAACGAAGAATGTCATCAAAATACTGATTCTTGTTGACATCCGACAGAAGGGATGAGTCTTGTTTGCAATTGTTCAAATCTACCGATTGAATCAGAATATATGTAACTGCTGGGTATTGGTGGCTAGTAACGATTAACTCACAATTAATCATTTTTATTGAAGATTTAATTAACTCGATTGCTTTAACAGTAATTGGCGACAAAAGTGTCTGTCGTTGCAAAAAAATTTGTATGCAGGCCCGAAACGCCAGGTCCAACTGACAACTCTGACTCACTCTCCCCACAAACTAGAGTTGTGAATCCGGAACCCAAATCACAGGCTCCGGTTCTTGCTTCCGGCCCCCCCATCGAAAAGTTTTCCACTCCGGCTCCTATCATGGGCTCGGGATCTACAGCGCTGTCTTAAGGGGCAACACGCTCGGGATCTACAGCGCTGTCTCAAGGGGCAACACGCAAAGCAGCACTCCAATTTTTTCTAGTTTTTAATCATCTGGTCCATTAAATAAACAGCAAGGTGGTATCTGTCAGTCTTGAACATTCCCACTGCTTGCTGCATCAGCTTATATCGAGGCCGGGAGGGCTGGTGCTACTTGGGCATGCTTGATTGAATCCTGCACTTATTCGTATAAAGTTCGCCGCGGAAATAAAAACGAAACCTATGCGAAATCCACCACCTTTAGGTAAACCCAGCTGCTGAAGTTCGCTGGACAATGTCTCGCAGTTGACGTCATGCTTTGCTGCGCTCGATATAATAAACTGCAACCCAGCCACGCTTGCTTTGATGTCTCCGGCATCTGCAGCAAACACAGGGGTTACGAATCTTCACCGCTGTGCTCAACTGAAAAACAAGGAACATAACTACCGTATTTGGCGTCCGATGTGATCTTCTCCACCTTTTCAAACTGTAAAGCAACAGATTATTTTATTATCTGCCCCAACTATCATGCATGTTGGCGCGACACACCCGTTTTATTGGTTTTGCCAGTGAGTGCTTCACGCATGTTGATGCCTTCAACATGTCGTTTTTTTATGCACAACATCATTTTTTGTGCATGTGCTCACCCACTGCTTGCCGGCTTTATCGACAACAAACAAAGGGAGGACGCTCGTAATGGACCATGTTGTTGTGTAGGAAAAAAACGAAATGTAACCTTTTACGAACAGCATCAATGCAAAGTATGGGATGTTTTGATGATGTTAAAGCTATGCACCGGAACTGAAATTGCTTCAAGAACTGAAACGGAGTAGCAAAGGCTTCTACTTCTGCTTTACAACTACTTCCAATTGCAGTCTAAAAATACTCATTCCAAGCATATCTTTTGTGAACCAACCTTTTCCTACCTGCACTTACCAGCAGTATTCCTGCCCAGGGATGCCAGAGCAGTGGTAGGGCAGTAGCGGACAGTAAAAGAGTTGAGGGCAATAGAAAATTATAAAAAAACAAAAAATTGTTACCAATTGTGCTTGTTTCTGTTCAGAAACAATGTTAACCTCAAAAAGAATAACTAAAATTATAGAAAACCATTCTGAATTTTCTGAGTGCGCGAATAGCTGCATATAGCTTTGTTACAAATCTTTCTTGATAAACCATGAAATTTCTGATGACACTGTTATAAAAAGGCACCACCGGCTCCAGTACCCCTTTTTGAGAAACCAGGGGAGGAATGCCCTCATCATGCCCACGCTCTTCCGGCATCCCTGTTCTTGTCTATACCGTGGCAAGCCACAATTTACCTGTATTATGAAAATATTAAGTCGACTCCATGCACATTGTGGTTATTTATTGAACAGCAACAAAATACTTGCATGCAAAGAATTAACTTCCTATTTCAATCAAGTTCACACCAAAGCCAAAAGAGTTAAATGATTCTAAACATTTGCAATGCAGCAACTTTCAAACATTTAGCAACCAGGACAAAACTGCTTGCTACGATCACAGCAGTCCAGTAGTTCCTAAACATGCTTGGACTAAACAGCTGACCAACGCAAAAATAGTTTCATTATAACAACTCTATGACTTACGTCAATTCCTTCACCCAGCAGTCCTTTGATAACTTGTGCCACCAGCAATTTCATCTTCACTGAAGTCTGGTGCAATACATTTAAAAAATGGCTCATTCAAAATTCAACCACTATGCCGAACACTTACACAAATTTACTGAAGTAAATAGAAATTATTTCTGGCACAAAATAATCATATAGAGTAGAAAACTAGATACAATTAAAACACTTGCTTTACAAAGCTTTTCAACGTGCTTTCTGATTTTTTCAGAATATCAAAAATGTTTCCACCATTGACACAGAGGAGTGTCACAGAAAAAGCTAAACATACAGAAGAACAGTTAAAGTGCAATTACATTATATGAACTGAGCGAAACCAAAACAAAAATATTGTTTCACAAACAAATTGCTCATGATAAGAATCATGGCTAAAGAAAAGCTGTCAGACATATTGTAAATGTGTCGGCAACCACTGCTACCATCATCAGCACAAGTTACTTATGAAAACAAGAGATATAAGAATAAAATCTAAAGCAATGATAAAACAACTTTGCATATCTCACTTCCTGAACATGCAATCTATATTTAAACTACACTATGCTTACCAATCTTGACAAAATGCTTATTTCTGCCAGAACCCAATCAGGACAGTCAAGGTCGCCACAGAAGCGAAATCTCTGTTGAAATATGAAATAAATTTATATTTCAGGTTACTTCATCTGCTGCACCATCCCACAAATAAGTGCACATATGATTAGGGATATTAGGTACATTCAATACAAAAGCAAGTACCTTCATCATCTATGGAGCACACTCAATATTTTGTGCAAACATCAAAGTTGTCAAATATATCAGATCAATGACGAAATATCTTAAGGTCTTGCATAACCAAAATCATGTTAAGAGAACTTAAATTTGTTGAACTTACGAATATCATGACATCTCTAATCTCTCAATCCTCACTACCTATTCACCACCAAATAAAGATCAGGACGCTACCCAACCACCACATAAAGATGTCAACATGACTAAAGGTAAATGAGCATACCTATTTAAATAGGATTATGAGAATGTAGGTATACTGGCTTTGCTACAAGAATATTTTTATCTTGCGAGGTAGAAAGTCCTCTTAACAATTTAAAAAATGCACAAACACAGTACTTATTGCAGGCTGCTATGAAACTTAAATCTCTTTATTAAAAAATACGTATCATACTAATTACAACTTTAATTATATTATTGAAAAAGCAAGGCATGAGCTGTAAAACACTGTAGTTAGAACAGCTCCAAGTTTTTTGATAAAAAATCTTATGTCCTGATTTAGCTGATCCTTTTGTTTTATCCATCCATGGTTGTAAACTAAACATATATTTTGATATATGTATGTTTTTTAATAAAATTGTCTCAAACATTAAAAAATGCCAACTTATCAAAATTTGCTGGTTGGGTCATTTCGTGTCAATTCTCAGGAAGTAGTCCGGTCACCCTCTACAAATTTCCTGAAATTGTCATTACCACATATGATGAACATCTGCAAAATTTGAATGAAATCTGTCAAGAAATGGCATGATTATAAAGCTTTTTAGTTGGGGGTGTTTAGCCGGGGGGGCGCAAATTGTTCATATTTGGCCATGTTTAAAGCCTTATTACTGCCAAACTACATTAGTGAACAACCCCAATTTTTCAGGGATGCTAGTAACTTTGCCAAATATTGAAAAAATAAAATTATCAACATTGTGACTTTCAAAGGTCAAAGGTCACGAATACCCAAAGTTGACTGTTTCTAGCTCTTGCTACAAATTTTCGAAAATTTTCAAACCTCACCATGGTTTTATTTCTTGATATTTTTCACTCATATTTGGACGAATTGTTGCTGATAAAATTATCTTTTACCTTAGAAAATTTTATTGCAAAATATCAAAAGGTTTGTGAGATATCTTGGTCCAAACTTGGCACGAAATGAAAAAACTAGAAAAGTGGGGTACCTTTGTCGCCTCGGTTACCCACAACAGCAGTGAAAATTTCTGTTGAAAAAATTTTCACATATTCAGTATGATATGACAAGTTTACCATAAAAAACTTCATTAATGGTTCTCAATGTTTTCGTGGAGAATAAATTTGACAAAGTTTGTGCAAAAACTACAAGTTTTATGTGATACAGAGGTCCTAATATTCACTATTTTTCATTATACCATTATTATTAAAGCTAGCATTGTTACTTCACAAATTCATTGTTAAATTCTGCAATTCTATTGTGTCTTGTGCAAAGTCAATTGCTTGTTTAAATGGAATAAAACTGAAAAATTTTGTTTCATTTCACTTCACACTTTGACAGCCGGTCTATGAATATATCGTACCTGGATTTCAACATAAAACCAGCAGTTTTCTGTTGCCTAACCAACGCCATAGCTCCCCCACCGATTGCGCTAAAGAGCTGTTCAAGAGTTCAAATGGATCAGCTAGTCTTCTTGACTACGCTCGAAAAAAAATTTTTTGGTCCGAGGTTGCAAATTTTTTCTGAGTGATGTCGTAAGTGAAGTAGTTTTTGAGTCATTTTGGCTCATGTTGCCTGGCCTAGGGCCCAACTGCTAGGCCAAAGTGTTTCACTGAAGTATGCATTGGAAACTAGTCTTGAGTCCAAGTTGTTTAAGCCTTTGATCAACTTTCTAGCATTTCTGGTTCAAAAGTTATGATCTAAAATAAACTAATTAATTATCTAATCAGGTAATTAATCAAATATTTTTATTACTTCAGATCATAAATTTTGAACTTGAAACCTCAGCAGGTCATCCAAAGTATCAAAAGACCTGGATTGTAGCCTAATTTCCAATCAAAACTTCAGCTATACTACCATCTAACGGTTTGGGCCCAAGGCTAGGTGAAGTGGGCCAAGGTGGCCTAAAAGTCCTCCATGTATGACATCACCCACAAAAAACCCGCACTCCCGAACCACAAAAATTTTTTTCTTTTTAAAATTAAAAAAAAAATACATTTGGTTTAAAATTAAATACATCGCTTTGGTTTCATGATCTAAAGTAATAAAAATATTTGTCTAATTAGGTAATCAGATAATTAATTGATTTGTTGATTTTATAACTTTTGATCATAACTTTTGAACCATAAACGCTAAAAAGTCGATCAAAGGCTCAAAAGACTCGAACTTGAGCCTAGTTTCCAATGAAAACTCCAGCGCAACACTTTGGCCTAGTGGTTGGCCCTAGGCCACGCAACATGAGCCAAAATAACCCCAAAACTACTTCACTTATGACATCACTCACAAAAAACCCGCACCCCCAACCACAAAAATACTTTTATTTTTTTTAATTTTTTTTACATTAAAATCATTTTAAAAAAATTAAACATATTTGGTTTAAAATTAAATACATCGTTTTGGTTTCATGATCTAAAGTAATAAAAATATTTGATTAATTAGCTAATTAATTAATGTGTTTATTTTAGATCATAACTTCTGAACCAGAAACGTTGAAAAATCAATCAAAGGCTCAAAAAAATCGGACTCGAGCCTAGTTTCCAATGAAAACTTCAGCGAAATACTTTGGCCTAGCGGTTGGGCCCTAGGCTAGGCAACATGAGTCAAATGGCTCAAAAACTACTTCACTTATGACATCACTCACAAAAAATCCGCACCCCCAATCAAAAAATTTTTTTCGAGTACAGACTAGAAGACTGCTGATCCGTTTGAGCCTTTGAACAGCTCTTTAGCGCAATCAGCGGGGGAGCTATGGCGTTGGTAAGGCAACTGAAAACTGCTGCTTTTAGGCTGAAATCCAGGTACGATATATTCGTAGAACGGCCATAAAAGTGTTAAGTGAAATGAAACAAAATTTTTTAGTTTCATTCCACTTAAACAAGCAATTGACTTTGCACAAGAAACAATAGAATTATAGAATTTAATAATGAATTTGTGAAGTAACAATGCTAGCTTTAATAATAATGGTATAATGAAAAATAGTGAATATTAGGACCTTTGTATCACACAAAATTTGTAGTTTTTGCACAAACTTTGTCAAATTTTTTCTTTATGAAAACATTGAGAACCATTCATGAATTTGTTATGGTAAACTTGTCATATCATACTGAATACGTGAAAATTTTTTCAACGCAAATTTTCACTGCGGTCGTGGGTAATCGAGGCGACAAAGGTACCCCACTTTTCTAGTTTTTTCATTTCGTGCCAAGTTTGGACCAAGATATCTCACAAACCTTTTCAAGTTTTGCAATAAAATTTTCTAAGGTAAAAGATAATTTTATCAGCAACAATTCGTCCAAATGTAAGTGAAAAATATCAAGAAATAAAACCATGGTGAGGTTTGAAAATTTTCGAAAATTTGTAGCAAGAGCTAGAAACAGTCAATTTTGGGTATTCGTGACCTTTGACCTTTGAAAGTCACAATGTTGATAATTTTATTTTTTCAATATTTGGCAAAGTTACTAGCATCCCTGAAAAATTGGAAGTGTTCACTAATGTAGTTTGGCAGTAATAAGGCTTTAAACATGGCCAAATATGAACAATTTGCGCCCCCCCGGCTAAACACCCCCAACTAAAAAGCTTTATAATTATGCCATTTCTTGACAGATTTCATTCAAATTTTGCAGATGTTCATCATATGTGGTAATGACAATTTGAGTAAAATTTCAAGAAAATTAAAGAGGGTGACCAGACCACTTCCTGAGAATTGACACGGAATGGCCCAGTTACTAGTAGCCATTTGATAATTAACTACACTGCAAAGATTTGCAGCATGACTGAACAAACTTAAATGAAACACCAGTACCCACCAATAGCTATTTCTAAGTCTAAGTAAGTTGTGGTACAAAAAATTTTGTTTTAATGCTAGAAAAACTAATATGCTTTATAAAATTCACACATCTTCATTCCTGAAAATTGCAAGCAAAACCTGAAATGTTGAGTTACTTCCCTTCCAAACAGAGAGGGCCAGCTATGATGGCTTGGCAAAGTGACTAGAATGTCTCAAGGAATATGTATAGGTGAGGCAAGTCCTGCTGGCTACACCCACAGGAAAGTGGCCCAGAGGTAAACCTAGGACCAGTTTGCTTGGTTATATATCTGACGTGGCTTGACTACAAGTCCAACCTGGCTTGATCCCATCTTGGTATATAGCTGGCAGAACTGTCAGAGGTTACTGAATACTGTGAGACTGCTATTCCCACAAACCTCTCAAGCAGGAAAACTGGTACGAAAATGAATGAAAATGGTGCAGCCTTGAAGGAAAATTAGGTAATAAATGGTTTAAACAAGGTAGATGACTTTTGAAACTGTTCAGGTAGTAAGTCTAGTAACTGTTCAGGTAGTAAGTCTAGTAACTGTTCAGGTAGTAAGTCTAGTAAGTTATCTTACTGCTTGCAGGACTAAAAATGTGTTAAATACATGAAACTAGTTTCATTGTGAAATAAATTGTAATGTATTCACTTGCGCATGTCACTACTGTGGCTCTATTGAAAGACAGATGTGTGCATTGTGCAAGTTTGAATCATTGCAAAAGGGTGAAAGCGGAATTAAGCAAGCAGATTCCTCACAAGCTAGATCATATTGTATTATTGAAATAAAAGTACTGTTGACTTTCCAATTAGTCAAACTTATCAAATTTCCTGCGGAACACCTGACGATCTTTCACGGAACACTAGTTTTCCGCGGAACACCGGTTGAAAATCACTGCACTAGTCAAACAAATGCATGAAGATGAACAAAGTTCAACTTGTCACTACTGGGAGTACCGACTAGATAACCTTCCTTAGGGTTTTTTCGGTCTCCCAACTGCAAGCTTGGGAATGCTTTCAAGTGTTTACAAATGGCGTTTGTTGTTTATTGCTTCGCACCCGGGTTTTGCAGTAAACAATTACAGTATACTATATACAATACTACTACTGGTGACTACTGTTACTTACCATGTTTTCAGCCTTGCAAGCTGCTTACACTACGATGATAAATGGCATGAACAAGCTTTACCTGTATGAACACCAACAACCAAGTTTCACAAGTTTGCTAATACACTGCTCTACAGTCTACTGCAATGTTGTTAAAGTTAACTTCAAACAGTTTAACACAAAACTGAACAGTTTCTATCAAATTTCACCTAGGGCTCACACAGTCTTCACAGTGCTTCACAATCAAAAATAATAAATGAAAAGCCTGGGCTGGGGCGTTGTTGATTTCTATTTGTCAGCAGCAGAGGTGATCGGAGTCACTTTTTTGACTCCTGCTCCTGTTCCTAAGAAAGTGACTCCAGATCCTGCTCCTGCTCTGCAGCTCATTGGAAATTTACACTCCCAGTGCTGTTTACACTCCGAAAGCTTGAAAGCGGAGTCTATTTTGCCACATGAGGTGAAAGAACTACTTTATTTCCCTTTAGCCAATATGGATGTGTATTGTCATGCTTTTAGTGCTGGCAAGCAGGTAGTGTTTTCTTGTCTGTGTTGGTAACCTGCAGGTTTTCCCTAACTTTAAACCCTAACTCATTTTGTATTTGTGTATCGTACATCTCATTTTGCCTCATGAGGCAAAATATACACCATGCTACCAAACTTGAAACCAAGAAATGGAATCATGAGTTGTTCTCATGTGACCTAAATCTCATTTGACTCTTTCAGGTCTGACCTGTACTAAGTCATGTATAACTTCTTTATTTAACTCTTTGTGATTTTTAGGCACAAGCACAATGAAACAAGAACAAGACAACTACTGCTATCTTTTCACTTTAGTCTCTACATATAAAACTATGTAGGCTGCATTGGAAACACTTCATACCACTTTATTCACACAATTAATTTATTTCTTTTGTTTTATTTGAACTTGCATGATGATAATATGGGGTTGCATTTAAAGACGGAGCTCCGTAAATAACGGAGCTTGATTGCGGGGGTGTGATGACGTAACCGGAGTCGAAAAAAGTTGCGTTGCAAAGAGAATCAACAGAAAAAACGCAAAGGAAAGATAATTTATTATTGCAAATAAATATGCGCTTCCCCCAAACATCTAATACATGGATGTTTGCGATGTTTAGAAATTTTATACATTCACAACTGTTAAAACTTATTTTTTTGTCCACGAACCGTTGTGAAACTCAGATAAGCAAAAATTACCAAACTTCGGAATAGACTTCTTTTACTGTAGTGTAGTATCACCTTTTGCAATAAACTTATTTTTACTACAGTTTAGTTCTCATTGCTCAACGCAAAATATCGGTTTTAGCGACTCCGGTTACGTCATCAAACCTCCGCAACCAAGCTCCGCTGTACACGGAGCTCCGCCTTTTACAGGGTACCTAATATGGCATGTTTAGGAATAGCCTGAACTGCATTTCTGCTAGCTTGACTGAAACTGTACTGCTGTTGGTGTTGGTGCATTGTAAAGATACATCTTACACGCATTGTTGGCTTCTACATTTCGCGGAAACTAACAAATTGTGAATACTGCTCAAAGCACAACCCAACAAAGAGGAAAAACTTCTAGTAACTGACGTCCTGTGATACAGCAGTTGAGCATAAGCTGTGCACCAATCAGATCAGAACACAGACCGCCAGTCTGTCGCCCTCCCTCACCCTCAACAGCCTGAACTAATGAGTGACAAATTTATCCAAGATAATATAACGATTATATTGATCTAACAATTTTTCGTTCAAAGAAAATTTAAGTTTTATAAAGTTAATTATCCGACTCCTGTAAAAACTGAAATTCTCACTACTGTTCCAGCTCCGGATCCGGTTTTCATTCAAAAATCCGACTCTGGGTTCTGCTCTGGCTTCGGAAAAAATCGTAGACTCCTTCCGGAGTCCACTCCGGCGCTCCGGCTCCGTGATCACCTCTGGTAAGCAGACAAGTCCATAGTACAAACACACACTCTCTGCACAACGCAGGTCGATAAAAACAGAACATTTTACCACGGCAATGAAGCTGGCTGAATCACAGGGTTGCAGACACTTTCGTAACAGAAAGTTTTGCAACTGCGTTAGAGGCAGAACCACAGCGTTACCACAGACATATCAGAGGTGGGCGGAGTCACTTTTTCAGACTCCAACTCTGCTCCTGTTCAAAAGTTTTTGAATCCGGGCCGGATCCAGAAATTTTTCAAATTCGACAATCCGACTCCTGTTCAGACTTCGTCTACAATCATCGCTTCAACCAAAATTTACCCATGTTTTTACTTAAGAAATGATCACACTGACTCCTGGTACTGCAAAAATTGAAAAGTGACTCCGGTCCGGGTCCGTTTTTTTCACAAATTTTTGGCTCCGGATCTGAATCAGGGTCCGAAAGAAAAACGCAGAATTCTGCCAGAGTCGACTCCGGCACTCCGGATCTATGGCCACCTCTGAGACATATTAGGATAACACTAAACGGAGAGCCGGCGGGACGGACGGCTTGGAGGGCCGTGTTTCCAATTGAAAAACATGAATTTTTGGCCGGCCAGCAGGATGCAAAACATGGCGGGCTGGCGGGCTTTGAAAAGGCCGGGCCGACGAGCTGCAGAAAAAGGCCGGCCCACGTTAATGTGCAGCCTGTCGGTCCGCCCTAATGTGCAGTCCGCCTGCCCGCCTTGTTGTGCAACCCACCGGCCTGCCCTCTTCTGCAGCCCGTTAGCCTGCCCTGTTGTGTCGACCACCGGCCTGCTCTGTTGTGTAGGTCGCCGGCCCGCCCTTTTTTACAGACCGCCGGCCAGCCGGAAGTTCATGTTTTTCAATTGGTAAGACTGCCCTCCACACCGCCCGGACCGTCGGCCCTCCGTTTAGTGTTATCCCACAGTTACACTATTGTTCGCCAACGTGTCCTGTAACACTTGGTACAACACTACTCGGGGTAGGACGCCAACTTCCAAGCTGGTCAAGGTCACGCAAATTTTTATTTTAATTTATTTGTTTCTGAGCAGGCATGAAGTCCATAGTATAAGCACACACACTCTGCATAATGCTGGTTGATAAACACAGACAAAACAGAACGTTTTACTAAGCTATCAAGGCACTTTCACTGTGTTGGGTGGGTGCATTTTGGTAGTAGGCTAGTTGCAACTTTGCTAGTGCTTGTGGTCAGGATTGCCAGAATGCCAGGTTCAAGGTTGAGTTGATTTTATTTGGCGATAATTAATATTCCAGCAAGAAAAACAAATTACTACAAGGACGCCAGGGCATTAAAGGCACTGGAAGGTTATCGAGTCGATGCCCCTTAGCAGTTGAAATAGCTTTGTTACTGTCCACTTGTCCAGTTTCAACTCATATAGCATATATGCATATACTATACGTGGGAAAGAACTGCCAGTTGTCATGAGTAAGAAAATGACAAAAGCCACATCAGCCATGAAGAAAAGCGAAAAAACAGCAAAAATAGCCAAATACAAAAAATACATAACGACACTTTCAAACACCTTTTGAGTGAGGTTCATTCTGCGTATGTTTTAAACACTATTTGAGTGAGGTTTGTTTTGCCCTTTCAACCTACACAGGTTGCACAGCACTTTCAAAACACAATATAGGCTATAAATACGCAGAACAAATATCACTCAATTAATAAACGTCTAAAAAGGTTTGGTCTAGCTAAGGAGCAACCTGAAACCAGGGTTGCCAGGCAGTCGTAAGCAAAAAAGGCCAGATCAACCCTTAAAAATGCCAAGCCCGAAACTACCACCAAAAAAAGAACAACATAAGATAAATATACGGCCCCTCTAAAACAGCCAAATGCGTTTTCAAAAGACAATTGAATATATACAAGAGGTGGCCGGAGTAACATTTTCAGACTCCGACTACGCTCATGTTCCAAACTTTTTGAATCAGGGTCCAGAAATTTTTCAAATTTGAGAATCCGATTCCTGTTCAGACTCTGCCAGGGATGAGCGGACTGTCAAATTTTGCGATCCAGATCCAGTCCTCAATAATTAACACTCAGTCCAAGTCCAGCCATTGTCCATAAAAGATAAAAAATTTAAAATCGAAGTTCAGATAAAGCCCAAATTATTAAAAAATACAGCTTTTTAATAACAAACATGGCGCAATTCTTTTCCATTAACTCGGTCCAAATCCGGTCGGAATCCTAAATTTATGAAGCAATTTGCAGTCCGGAATCAATCCAAATTCAACAAAATACGTCATAGTCCGGATCCAGTCCAATCCAAGTCCAGTCCAATGCTGATCTCAAACTCCGGCTATAATCGCGGCAACCGAAAATTGCCAATGGTTTCACTTCACAAATAACCATACAGGCTTCTGATACTGCCGAAATTGCAAAGTGACTCGGGATGCGGATCCCGTTTTTCAAAAATTTTTAACTCTGGATCCGGGTCCGAAAGAAAAACGCAGAATCCTCCGGCATTCCACATCCATGGCCACCTCCGATACATATTTTATACATAAAAACAACAAAGCTCACTCCATTAATTAACTTCTTGAAATCCTTGGTCTTGCCGAACTGAGAGCAACCTGAAACTGCAAAAACTGCAGGTGGCGAGAATCAATTTTTCAGACTCCGACTCCACTCCTGTTCCACAATTTTTGAATGCGGTCCAGAAAGTTTTCAAATTTGAGAATCCGACTCCTGTTCAGACTCCAGCTACCATCGATCCAACCGAAACATACCCATAGGCCCTATATTTCTTAAGAAATGACCACGCAGACTCCTGTTAGTGCCGAAATTGAAAAGTGGCTCGGGATCCGGTTCCGGTTTTTCACAATATTTTGACTGCGGGTCCGGATCTGGGTCCGAAAGAAAAGCAGAGAATCCTGCCGGAGTCGTCTCCGGCACTCCAGATCTATGGCCACCTCTGCAACAGAGGTGGCCACCGTACAGGAACCGGAGTGACGGAGTGGACTCCAGCCAGAGTCTAAACGAATTTCGAAAATAGGAGTGGACCCGGAGTTGATTTTTTAAGGAAGGGTCAGAGCCGGAGTGGAGCCAGAGCCATTTTTTAAATATGAGGTTAGTTTGCTAAATAATGATTATTATTATTGCAGGTTGTTTTTTTACAAAGCATGTTACAATGTAAACTTCAAATGTGAAAAACTACTTCACAGGAAGTCCAAAATTTTTAATACAACTTGGATGTAAATAAGGTTAGGTTGGTGAGTTTCATGTGTGAAGATTTGGACAATTTTTTGTTCATGGTGATACGTTGAAAATCTATTGTTAATGGCCAATAAAATTTAGCTTACATAAAAAATTCAAGTAGTGTCTCAACAGCCACATACAGTTTACCGTTTCGAGGGACAAAACAACCGTATCCCACATCCACTTTTCTGCCAGATATAAACCTGAGTTGGAGAAATCTCACTGCTGTCAATATGGTAGAGTGGGAAGTGACTACCAGTGGTGCACAGGATCTGGATTTTGGAGTCCAATCCGGCCGGATATTAAGAATTTTTTGGATTTGGATTGGATATCGTTTTCGCTTCATCCAGATCTGGAACCGGATTATCCAAATGAAAAAACTGTGACAATGCAAAAAAGATGATATTGGCTAATAGTTGTATCAGAAAAAATTATTATATTTCGAAGTCAGCAACAATCTTTTTTTCTAGTTTTTCTCGGTAAAATGCAATGTTGCATGCGGCTCGGGATCCTAGCTTTCAGACTGAAGAGATTTCAATTCTCAAGCAAAATGTTGTTTGGAACTGTTTGAAGATGAGCATGATTCTATTGTTTTATCATGTCGAAAGCCGTCATTTTTTAGATGAAACAGGTTTCATTTTTGAAATATGTTTATTACTAGTAGATCATAGTGAAATTTTGGTGCTTAAGGAGGCATTACCAAACAGTTTTTTTCAGCGTTGAACAAAGAACGGCCAGTTTTTCTCTCAACAGCGTAGTTCACTAGTCTAGTTCAAAGTGGCCTAAACCTAAAAACTAAGTAATAGTAACAAACATGGTGAAAGTGTATTGACATTTTGACCATGTTGTTATAGGTTCAATTGCACCTAACTGGCAACGAAAACTTTTGAAATTGCAAGGGGTCCACCTGGTAGATCAACACAAATTTGGGGTAGTTGCAGGTTATCATTTGATTTAAACATCTCCATTAGAGCATATAAGAATTGTGTATAATTGTAACATCTTATAACATTTAGAAAAAAAGTTTTGCAAGGTTGGCAGTGAGTATATTGCCTCATGAGGCAAAAGCACTGCTGCAACTAGTTTCTTTTCAGCTTAACACAATTGGTTAAAATGGTTACATGACAAGTACGGAACGCATGACCTGCTTAATTGACCACAATATCTGTAACGGCTTAAATCCAATGATTAAGTGTTGTCATGGTTTCAGTGCTGGCAAGCTGTTTATGGCTTCTTGTCTGCGTGAACTGTAGACTAAAAAACTTTAACACTAAATTATCCTAGCCTTAATCCTAAACCCCACCAATTGTTTTATGTATTGTCCTTATCACATGACCACTTCAAGCAATAGTATCTGACTTAACGGCAAAATGGCCACAGCCCAGCTTTTGCCTCATGAGGCAAAATAGACACTACTAAATATGTAACCTAACGTGCAACTCAGTGAGCAGTTTCGGATTTAGCTTGGATATCGGTGTCCATAATTTTTAACTCTCGGATATGGATTGGATGTGGAGTTTATGAAAAGTTTTGGAATGGATCAGGATTGCAAACTTTCCATGTCAGTACAGCACTGGTGACTACACAATTGTTAGTTCGAGTCATTCCTTTGTTGTATTTGATTTTTCATTTGATGTACTTACACCAGATTGTATGTCAACATATTTTGACCCCTTGTGATGTAGGCCTACATTTCGAAATGCAGACATGGGTTCACAATTACGCTTTTGGACTAGGGTTAAGTTTAGCATTTAGGGTTAGGGTTTTATGTCAATGTTTGAAGTAAGGGTTTGTGGTTAGTGTTTAGGATTAGGGTTCAGTGTTAGTGTCTAAGGTTAGGGCTTAGGGTTAGCGTTTACCATTGAGGGTTAGGGTATACGGCAGTGTTGAACATGATCCGGTTTCCGGATCGCGATCCAACCGGATTCTGCAATTCAGAACCGGAACCGGATCGGACTGGATTTTGAAAAATACGCAACCCGATCAGATATGGATATCCAAACTGCATTGATCACTGCAGTAAAATGCTTGATCAGAGGGTTTTTTTCGGATATCAACCGGATTGGATCAAATATTTGGACAGGTCTACCGGATTAGGATCGGACCGGATTACTCAATGAAAATTTTGGACTGGAGTAGGATTGCAAAAATCTCCAATTTGTTCAACACTATTGTTAAGGTTAACGGTTAGGATTTAGGATTAGGGTATAGGGTTACAAAAAAATTAATAGCCACCTTTAATCTGAAGCAACTGACATGTAAAGAATAACTCACATATGTTGAAGTGCTCAGCAATTTCGTTTGATACGGTTTTTTAGTCTTTTTAAAGTGGAAACTGGACACGGTCGTTTAGACACTACCAAAAGTTTATAGCATTCAGTCTGGAGTCGGAGTTGCAAAACTTAAAAATGTATCGGAGTCGGAGTGGAGTTGGAGTATATTCAGCCGAAGCAGGAGTGGAGTCGGAGTCAAAAATTTCAGACTCCGTACGCCTCTGCAAAAAACATCAAAACGATTGAAACCAGTGTTGCCAACTCTTTTTACAACGGATATACCAAATCCAGTCTAAAAATATACCAAATATGTACCAAATTTGTCTGTAATAAACAAGGTTAAATTTATTGCTGCTTTTTCCAGGCTTTTTTATGACTTCACTTAGATGATCAACAGTTGCTGATGTGCAGTTGCACCACAAAGAAGCTGTAACCTCAATTTCTACTTTAGTAACTTCAGTTTCAACCTTCCAACACCTGCAACTGCATTATCATTTCTTTTGTAGTCCACCGCATTAGCCTGCTGTGTAATTGCTGTTTTGCTGTTTCTAATTTTGGTTTTGCGCCGTTTGCAGAGGGGATACACAGCACCAGCAGAATCCTGCTTTGCAAGACATACAAACTCTATCAGTCAATCTTCTCTATATCCTTTGCCAGTCTCATACGCAACTTTCCAACCATAGGATGCGCAAACTGATTAAAGGCGCATACCAAGAACTTTACGTTCAGTTTTTCAGAACCTTCCAGCTCTTTTGCAGTTTGGTTCTCCACTTACCAAAATTGCACGCTTACTCCCATGTTAAGCAAAATCACTAAAGTTTTTCTAAATAGCTTCAACACCATTACATTTTTTCTCTTTAGGCCAAGTCATTTTTGTCAAGTCAGAGTTACGAGCCCTTCGAGTCAGAGATGAGTCAGAGTCATCTGAAACTTTTTCAAGTCGAGTCATGACTTGGTCTAGTCGAGTCAGAATCGAGTCACAAGAACTGTCGAGTCGCTTCGAGTCATTGGTTTACAAGCTCGAGTCAATGTCGAGTTACACGAAATTTCACATTTTTTTCTTTGACATTTTTATGCTATGAAATGGCGCCCAACATGCTATAAAATGGCGCCCAATAAGTCAGAAAATGGAGCCCAACATATTATGAAATGGTGCCCAATAAAATAGAAAATGGTGCCCAATGTCGTTTTAACAAGTTTGAAAGTTTGATTGCAGGTTATTCATGCAAATCCTCCCGCAGAAACGCAAAGCTCCCCTATTGAAAACTTTCTGGCGACGGTTCAGGGTGCGACCTTCACAAAAGGAATGTGCAATAGGTGCGGTTCATAGCAAAAAGGAGGGTATGTTGTTGCAACCTGTCAGATGGCGATGCATTGAAAGTGTGATTTTCGCATGCCCAATTCATGAAAATGACCAGAGATGAACATGCATTTGGATTTAAATCTTGCGACATTTCAATATATTGGTGAATTTGGATGTTATCATTTTTGCTTTAAACAGACTTGGATGGGAATTTATGATTATCTTTTGAACTTTTTTGCAACTTTCGGTTAAGTTTTGGGACTGCTGGTTACTGTAACTTTGGGTTCAGTTTTGGGACTGCAGGTTACTGTAGGACTGCCGATTAACAGTGGATTGCAGCCACCGACAAGTTGGGAGCCATTTGTTGCAGGCACAATGCTGCGTTGTCCTGAGCCAACTAAAGAAATAATCGAACCGACGATCCTCAGCATAATAACAATTGAGATTATACATTTGACCAGGTTCACTCTTTTATTGCTGGTACGAATTCTACGTTATATGTGGCGTAATCACGTTGCCACATGGGCTTAAGCTAATTACAATGGCAGAAATTTGAATTTAAACAAGATTCGGTTTTTGTATTTGCATTATATTTTGCAATATAATTTTTGGATTGGATGTGCAAACTGCAAATACTACATTAAACTACGATAAGGTGTCAATATATTGTGCCCTGCTGACCCTTCAGTGAAAGCAAAGTCTCAGGTCTCCCTCTATGCAAGTTGGGGACACTTGATCTTTGTAGCATAGCACGACTACACAGCAGAGATGGACGGAGTCTCATTTTTTTTGACTCCGCGTCCGCTCCGACTACAAAAAGTTTTGCTCCGCATCCGCTCCTCCTCCGCAAATCATAGAAATATTCAACTCCAACTCCGCCTTGACTCCGCAAAATTGCGATTCTATAGTAACATATAGGCATTTTGCTTTTTGCTTGAAAAATTACGTCTCCTCCTCTGCTCCACTTCCACCGACAAAGAACGTTCTTAGACTCCGCATCTGCAAAAAAACGTGTTGAGTCCGCCTCCGCGGGGTCCAAACTCCGCTTTTTGTCCACCTCTGCTAGACAGGCAAAACAGAAAATTTGCTCCAATCTTGATCGTCACTGAAGCAAAAAATGCTCATTTCTTTGTATGCGAACGAACTGGGTTTGTCCATCAGGAACTCACAGATTTGTAAAAATGACTCTATCTCGAGTCATTGACTGTGACTCGACTCGAGTCATCCTGTGAAAAACGTGACTCGAGTCGAGTCACCATTTTCTCAACGTGACTCGAGTCGAGTACGCGTCACCAAAAATCGTGACTCGAGTCAAGCTATCACTGGTTTACCCATTGCAATATAGCAAATATTGGATTACAGTCTTAACCAAACCCTTCAACCAAAATATACCAAATATATGCCAAATTTTTCACATATGCCAAATCAAAAATATATATACCAAGCACTCTGAAAATATACCAAAATTTTCAAATTTGGAAATGTTGCAACTTCTCCGTTGGTGTTGCATTGAATGTGTGATCCACCACGAACGTGATGTGGCGAAGAACAACACCCATATATATTTGTGGCACGAACAAGCAATAATAGAGTGATCTCGTCGGGTGATCTCCTTTGTTGCTTGCTGCCACAGTGTGAAGCTTTGTGCACATGCCGTTCTGGCTTTCCGATCGCAACAGTATATATATATATCAGAGGTGTGCGGACTCTGATATTTTTGACTCCGCATCCGATCCTGTTTGGTAAATTTTGAATCCGCATCCAGTCCGACTCCGCCACTACCATGATGCAAACAATCCGACTCCTGTTTGACTCCGCATCAATATAAGTCATGCATACACCACATAATATCAACTAAGTGAGCACCATTTTATCTATTTCACTGTAAACACTCCTCTCACAACTTGTTATATGCTTAATTTAAATTGATATCAAAACATATGAAGCATTGTTATAGGCCAGGGGTCTCTCACCTATGGCCAACAGGCCAAATCCAACACACAAAATCATTTCATTCGACCTGGCAAAACATTTTGGCAATAATGAAATTATAATATGGCTTATCAACAAAAAATGGTTAATTTAGAATGAAACATATCCCAAAATAATGACATAATGTAAGATGTCCAGCCTTGAAACTGTTGTGTAATAGCTTGTGACCTTGGGACCAAAAGGGTTGGAGACCCATGATATAGGAATATAAGAAATATGGAGACCCCTGATGTAGGATTACAAAAAATATTATCACAATAAACACCTCACCACTGAACTCCATGCATTTGAATAACCATTGTTGAGAATTTTCACCAATGAATATTGAATAGTACTCCAAATCTTTGAATAGTACTCCAATGCATAAGTCTTACGTTTGCTTGGTCACGTAGCAATGATAATTATAGTTAATGCCTTCATTACTTTTAATGCCTCAACCTGAAAAGAACAAAAACTGCACCACTGTAACTTTGTCAGCATTTAACACTAAAACCAACTATAAAAATCAGCTAAAACATTGCCACTGCAAAAAAAACACTTTGCCACTGCAAAAAAAGCCAGTGCTGACTACTGTGACTGATATTGCACAATAATGCTAGAATTGATGCAGAAATAAACATGAAAACTGCACTGACACTTTTGATAATGACACTGTGTAGCATGATACTGTAACTAAATATGATCTATTGTAACGAACTTGAAAGACACATTGAAACATTGAAACAACTGAATGTAATACTTTATAAACTGGGTCTGAACATTGAAATGACACTCCAAAGTACACTGCAATCAACATGAAAAGTCACTGTCACAGCACGAAGGTTTTCAAACATTTCTGTTAATTCATGTCAGTTTGTTTTTTGATGTACTGTTAACTACAACAAAAGATTTTACTGATGATGCACTTAGAGTTGATCTTTTTTTACAGACAGTATTTCCACAAAAAACTGAACGCTCTCTCGCTATGGTGTTTTGAAGTTGGGCGCTCCCCCTTATTTCCTCTAAATTTTCAAAAAAAAACCCATATCTTGGAAACCGATCATCCGATCAACGCAAAATTTTAGATTTGAGATTTGTAGGCCAAAACCAACATGTATGCCAAATTTCATTAAATTCTGAAAGGGTAGGGTTCAGAATTGTCTTTTTTTGGGTGATTTGACATGGAACGATCCTTTCCTCAAACTCATGTACACTTAAAGTGTAGCATGATACTTGACCTTCTTTAATGTAGTGGCCAGTGACAGACACAAAATGACGACTTCTTATGTCAGTCCATAAATCTGTGGTAAATGCCACAGTGCCATTTCGGTTCAAAGCACTTTTGATATCTTCAATCATTTGCTTTTTTACACATTCTGCCTTGTCATCCACTTGCCTCTTTATTGTGCTCCTAGAAGGCAAACTATTTTTTATTTCAAACTTTCCACATTTTGCTCCTACCTCCACACATGTCTCAAGCAAGTCTTGCAATCCTTTAATGATCTACTAATGTGATCAGACATTATGTCATTTTAGAGTTTCTTAAAACTGGTTAAGTCCTAGTAGGATCCCGCCAGGCTAAAAAGTGGCTTGTCCGGGGAAATCTCTGCCAAAATGGACGGCAAGAATGGACTTGTATGAGTTAATCTTTACCAGTTAATCAGGCAAATTACTCCGCCTTCGAGTAATATGCAGTCAGACTTTAACACAAAGTGATGTAACTTTGGAAGCACTAACACTGCGGAATACCAAAATGAAATAGATGAAACTAAACAGCTGCAAGTGAAACTGCGATCCGCTTTGACTAATGATAAACTTCCGTTGAGAAGTTTCTAGCAACTTTCAGTGTGATCAGAGCTTAGTGTTGAGAGTCAAAGCGTGACAGTTGACAGACTCCTTAGCAAACTATTGAGCGTTATCGCACAAGTGAAAGTTAAATCAGATTTAATTTATTTTATCATAAAGGCATTTGTATGAGAGTTCTTGTTCGAGAAGTAAGCAAGAGTAAAGCAATATTACTGGTGAGTACCATTGTTTGTCCATTATTGTAGCGTTTTTATGAAATAATAAAATCTATGAAATAAAGTTATATCAATGAATGTTGTCCTTAGAATGAGTAGAAAAGTATCAGAGACAAATCGGTCTTTTAAGCAGACTCGTTTCTGTGACAAAGGGCCGTGATACAGTAATGAAGCGAACCCACCTTAAGATTATCTACTGTATCTAAAGAAGTTCTTATCCTCCCACCATAGAGCAAAGAACCTTCACAAAGGTGAGAAAATGAAAAATATTTGAGGTCTGAGAATAAGTCCTAATTTTTTCAGTGGTTGAAGTTATTCCGGTGCTATTAGCTTGTTGTGGGTACTTGACATCCAACCAAAATGTTTAATTTGGACAACACACATAAAAAAAGTAATTTCCAAACTTTATTTTCTTATTCTGAGAAGCAAAATAACTGACAAACAGCAACAGGTCAGAAATTTCTGACTTCTGCGAAATTTCTGACCTGTTATCAAAGGCGCAGCCAGGGGGGGTGCTGAAGGGGCTCAAGCACCCCCCTTAGCGATCAGAATATTGATGTTTATTTCTTAGTTTTTCACCAACATTGTACTGTAAGTCGAGATCAGGT
>Ga0210059_1000593_pt1 | contig 47897 bp, 26 predicted proteins | sample Ectturendosymbi2_FD_188042 | JGI IMG/M metagenome (GOLD analysis project Ga0210059, IMG submission 188042) | Ecteinascidia turbinata endosymbiont from Florida, USA - Sample 2 (SPAdes) (version 2) | ecosystem: Host-associated > Tunicates > Ascidians > Unclassified | place: Key West, Florida...
GCTAAGTGCAGTAATCCTGACCATCCGGAACTGGCACCACATTGTGCAAACTAGTGGAAACTTGAATTTTTCTTCTACTCTGGAAATGCATGTTTTTAGGCAAAACATACAGCTTGTGACAATGTACAAACAGGACGGTTCAGTCCAGGGATATATAGAAACTAGATATCCCTGGTTCCATCAAACGTTTGTAATGAAACTGCTGACTAACATTGTATTCACTCACTGTTCAAGCGTTCATTGTCTTGAAATATTTCCTGAGTAAACACCCACTGCTGCAGAACTATATTTCAGGGCGCAAAGAAGCAGTTCACATTAAATATATTAGCGATTTAGGCCTACGCCTGAAACTTGGTACCTTTTAGCTTTCACTAGTGTATCGATATCAGGTGTCATATCCTGTGTAGAAACCACTTTCAGGATGTCATTTAAGTGAGCGTTGAGCCAGCTTTGTTTTATCTATGTTCATAACAGAAAACACTTGTTCACAAAGGTATGTCGTCCGAAACATGCACAAAAATTTTGTAGCAAGGGATGTCACTTTGGGGTAGCCTGCATAGGCATAGCCAGGGCGCAAAGGGGCCATGCTCCCCCACATTTTTAGAACGCAGTCATTTTGTGCTTAGAGAGGCGTTTTTCCAAACTAAATAGTGTTATTCGCCTAAAATCAAACATTTCGCCAGCCCCCCAATTTTTGGGTTGGCTACGCCATTGGTAGCCTGAAAAAAGATACTGATAGAATGTGCCCAAGCTCGCCAAGACAAACTTGGTCTTCAAATTTGAATCACACTGCAAGTCAATTATTCCAAGTTGCAAGTCCACGGGCAGATCAGAGGCGTTTAATGTGATTGGCGAGAAAAAGACTTGGAAGTCCGTCTCAAGTTGGTCAAAAATCTAAAACCGCTGCTTGAACTCCCGCAACAACTCTGTTATCTTATCTTTGTATTGATTCAAGTCAATGTTTAGTCCCGTGGTACGCATATTTTTTAGACAAAGGAAATGAACAGCGTCATCACCGGAAAGTTGTGTCTTCCACAAGGACAACTTCAACTTAAGTGCAACCTATGGTGTCGTAATACTGAGTGACAAGTCTTTTGCAGCCTTGCAACATTTTGTTCAGGTTATTCAAGTGCTGCGAAATATCCACCACAAAGGCAAGGTTTTGCATCTATTGTGAGATGAAATTCTAACACTGCCTTGCATTTTTTTTCATGAAGTTTTCAATTTCCTCACGTGAATAAAAAAACGCTTTAGCACGGCACCTCGGCTTAGCCATCTTAAACTTTACGTAGCAAATTTCAATTAGAGTTGTACCTACAATTTCGAAGGTTTCGAAATCGACATCGCTGGAGCTCAAGGTATGTTTTTTCCCGGAGTTCTAGTGTTAAACTTTATCAACAGTAGTTGAACTTTTGCATGTTCATACCTGTTTGAAAGATCAAACCGGTGTGAACATGCAAAAGGAAATATGGAGAAAACGGGAAATTTTCACTTGAAAAAAACAGAGAAAAATAATAAAATATAAGCAATTACGTTAAGGTTTCAAGTAATTGAAATCTATAGTCACCAGTTATTGAAGTATAACTGGATAGACTTCTCAAGCAAACAAAGAAGTTTTTATTTCACAAAATCATCCCGCGGGCCAGATCTAACCACGCAACGGGCCGGATTAGCCCCGTGGGCCGTATGTTTGACACCCCTGCTTCAGATGATATACAAGAAGTTCATTTAAATTTGCATACAATTACAAACATTTGGGCAGATTCCAACAACGTCAATCATATTTGGGTAATTGAAAGAGCTTCATTCAAACTTGCGTACAATTGGAACCACCTGGGCAAGCTGGAAAAGTTTCATTCAGATTTGCATACGAGGTACTGTATATCATAAATGTTTGGGCAAATTACAACAGCCCAAATCAAGTTTGAGCCAATTGAAACAACCTCATTCAAATTTGAGCAGGGTTAGAAACATTTTAAAATTAAGAATATGTAGTGGTAATCCACCATTGCAACTACCCTAATTTTTGTAAACCTCAAATTGTTGATGCTGTAAAGTGTGCAACTGAAATGTACCTGCAAAAATTTTTGTGGTAGTAATGCGATGTAGCTGTGATATGATTCTGTGAAGTTTTCATGTTCCAAACTTGCTTGATGTGACATTTTCAAGTGTCTGTCATTGCGAGGTATTCATGAACAGAATTAACTACGTAACTGCAGCGGTAACATATTGTGTGGTAGTAATGTAGGTGTGATTGCATACTATTTAGGTTTTCATATTTTCCGTTTGTTTCATGCAATGAATTTCATATGTTGCATCCTGCCAAATTTTTATGTTTCAATTTAATGCTGTGAAGTGAAGTTTTCATGAACAGTAGCAACTGCACTATTTATTGCACTGCATGATTCACTAATGTTGATGCAGTCCAGTGTGAATGTGAAGCACTGCTATTTTTATAAAATATTCTTATTGAGGTTATGAGTCATTTGTCATTGGAAATGTGCATTTTTACACATTCTTTGGTAGTTGACCGTATGAGTCCCATATTGCTATTTTTCGTAGCGTGCTGTGTTTAATGCACATTTAACTGTTTAAACTGGAGTAGATTTTGGTTTTCATAATGTGACTTTAGAAGCTATAAAGGTTTCAGTAAGTTGTAGTATTTTAAGTACAACACATTGCAGTGAAGAATGCTTAGTGTGAAACGCTAAGCAATATGTTTGGTATTGAACTGCCGCCTTTCCCTCTCCTTACCTGAGACTTGACCAATTTGCAGCAACGTAATACTTTAGATCGTATCATATCCTGATATATCTTACTTCTTTCCCAGATTGATTGTGGTTGTGGCTAACACAAATGCACACATCTATGCTAGAGAAGAACAGATCTCAGCTATCAGGGATATCGTGTTAAAAGGACAAAGAATAAGTGTAGAACATATATAAAAACTTGAAAATGAAGATGCTAAACAACACCTGCCACATGTGGCGGCATGAACAGCAATTTTGGGGAGGATTTTATTTTAATTAGTTAACCTTTTTCAACCAATAAATATTACCATTGTTAACATGTTGCTATGCTTAATATTGATTACTAGCAGAGGGCGTACGGCTTTGAACCCCAGTAACTGGCAATTAAGCATGCAGCCGCCTTGATTTGTTTACAATGGTATGTTTCAGTCTTAAGATTAAGACTTGCTGTTTAAACGTTGTTTGGGAAAAACAAGATCAAATTTGGGCAAAAATTTTTTGCATCCCCAAAAATATGCACTCCCGTACACCTATGCTCTTCACTAACAAAAAAGAAACTTAAACAAACGTTACAACTCTAAAAAAGCAAATTTAAAAACATTTCACAGTATAACATGCTGGAGTAAGTTCAGTATTTAATTTGTCCTCTTCGACGCTTTTAATTCTTTGATCTTGTCTGGCATGTATTCAATGAAGGTTCTTACAAAATCTGGTTATCTTGTTGCTGCAAATCTACACCTTGATCGGCCACTCTGTCAGCTCTCTTTTTGGTAATTTTTTTATTGGGTTGTTCTGAATAAATTTCATGTTTTATGATGTACCATAAAGTTTATATGGGATTTATGTCTGGAGAGTTTCCAGGCCATTTTAATACTCTGATTTTGTTGTTCCTGAACAATTCCATCGAGACCTTTCCAGTATGTTATGGGGCGCCATCCTGTTGAAATATAAAATCTATGCCAGGAAACCTGAATTTCTCTAACTTGTCGTAGCAGGCTTCCTTCAAGCGCACCTTTACGGAATTTGTGTGGTTCATGGTTCCTCCTGCTATATGTTATCTGATTTTTCCATGAAGTGATAATTGCCTGCAAAACTTTGATCTATGTTATTGGCATAAAATTGGTTGTATTTTTCCCGATAATCAAGTACTGCAATGGTTGATATATCCGAAAAAATAACTTGACACAAAACAATAAAGACACGTTATATTTTAATGGTATGGAAGGAAAATAACCATCACAGTTTGTTTTCGAATAGCTCAAAATTAATTCACAGTAACAATTTTCGGCTAGGAAAATTGACTGGAAGTGTTTGTAATTAGCTTAATCTTACCGTATATTAGGTGTAAAATCTTGAGAAAAACATTATAGGCATTAAAAATGTATTGTATACCCTCATCCCTTTTTATAACGATCATCTTCTCTTCGAGTGTCAGCAGAAAAAAATCCAATTAAAGGGTGAAAATATCGAAGAGGGAAACGATACTGCTAGAAATTGCAGAAACACAAGTATTTGTTTGAATGTGAAACATCATTTTTATGGATGTCTCACACAACCAGTTTGAACCTCAGAATTTGAGGGTAAGACATCTTATATTCTCATGCCACGTGACAACCTTACTGCTTAAACTTGACGCCAACGGTGTACTTCCGTGCAAGTGTTAGCACAGTTGGAGAAATGAAATTTCGAAAACAACCAGAACACCGTCTTACATTTCGGCATTCAAGGTAACTCAAATGCAAGTGTATTTTTAATTACTGCCATCGTCGTCTAGCATACTTATGAGATGAAAAAAATCAATTGCCTTTGTGACACCACATGAAAAAAAATTGTTTTGACCAGGAAAGCAATAGCTTGTGGTTCATGTCAACCATTTCACCCAGAAACAAAGGTCAAAACGGAAACAAGTAATACCCTGGTTTAAACTATGACCCGAACGTATAAAATGAAAGCTAAATCTAATGACTTGTGCATGACGTGACGCGCTGTGACGAATATCTCGAACCGAACTCGTCATGATAAAGTTTTGCAACTTTCACCTTACAACGGAACACTGAACAACAGGGTTTGCAGCAGTGGGCTGCATGAAAAAAACACGTTCTGCAAATTTAATGTTAAGATAATTGTCGAGCAAAACACGGCTAAAAAATCGTTTTAGTTCAGATGTTTTAATCTGTGCAACTACTGAGAAGGGGCATTTACGTCTAAATACATTTTTCCTTCAAAATACGAAAACGTCGATAAGGTTTTATTTAAAGATGATGGAACAAAAATTTCGACGTCTCGGTATCTACAAACAAAATATCAGTTTTGTCTGACACCGACATTCCCTTATTAAGCGTGTAGATATTTGGATACACAATGTATTCTCCGTCAGAATTTTGGAGAAAAAATTGCAAGACTTTGATTGAACCTTGAAGCGGTTGTTAAAGTAGTACTTAAATAGATCTTAACGATATTTCACAAAACAAAAACGTAAGTCTTTATCTCGTAAGTAAAGCTTCAAGTTCGAAAAATGTCTCTACACAGCCATTACGAGATAAATAGGAAGTTTTTTGAAACCTACTGACTAGCTCCAATGAATTTAAATTGTTTAAATCTTATATTAGTTTCTTGACAAAGCCTACTTTGAAGGAGTAACGTGAATACTGGATTTGATGATGAGCAACAACAAATTAAACATCGCTTGTTTTGAATTTCGAACTCAAGCCAATTAGAAATCAACGGTTAATAGAGAAAATTTAGCAGCAATTTCTTCATACCTTACTATTTGCATGTGTTGCTCCATATATGGTTAACAATTTGTTTCAGTTGACAAAGTAGAGCATTGGTCAAAGGTATGTTATTTACAAAAAATCATAATAGATTGATAGTTTTTCATATTTTGTAGTCATGATTTTATTTTCAGCTGGTTTGGAAAGCACTTTGAGAATGAGATTCACCAATGAGTTTATGTTATCTTACTCAACGTTTAATTTTTTACACATTTTAGCTCACTGTAGAATAGAGCCCTCCCAAGGGAGTGTACCTCCAGGCTGGGGTTCAAATGGCTGTCGAGGGCAACCTCACCTGCAGCTACTTGATAATGACGGTTCGGCAGTTTGTCGACAAACCTATTTGTTCCACATGCGTTTTGTGCGACATTCGAAAAGTTTTGGGCCCTGGAAGGTATAAATCATTGGCAAAAAGGTAAAAGTTGTTGCACCCTGTTGATGCAATCACGTTGACTCAAATCATCGGCTACTTACCAGACGATCACGCTGTTTGACCGGTATCACATATCCGATTTTCGTGCTGCTTTGCAGCCAAAAGTAGAAAGTTGCCCCAATTGGATAACCTTTACTATGATCTCTTCAAACCTTAATGCACGCACAGATAGACGTCTTTGTCTGTCTAAGTCACTGCGCGTTTGTTACAAATAATAATTGACCCAGAAGCTCCAACCAAAATTTTTTTTTTGACTCAGCATCACAGTTGTGTTCTTTTATTGAAAAAATGAAAAAATGCTTTCGACAATCCTGTATAAATACGCATGAACCCATCACTGCCTTCATACTACCAGATGAGATTGGAGCAGTTGATCAGATCGCATTCAAACCACAACAACAATGAAGACTCTAGTCATCGTGATTGTAACGAGTTTGGTAATTTGCGAAATGAACGCGCAGAGCAACATGAGACAATTACTTTTCGGCGGGTACAAAAGCTTGTTGATGAGACGAACCTGTAAACTTTGCAAAGATCAAAGCAGATTCGCATGGCTTTGTCCCACTTTGATAAACAAATGTGGAAAATCTTTCTTTAAACTAATGTGCCCCCTTTCTTGCAAACTTTGCAAACCTTGTGCCGAGCTTGATGCCGCTGAAAGTGGTGGAACTAGAAATCAAGGGACCGGTGCTGCGACTGGACCTGAAAACGATGGTACGGCAGCACAGGTTGGTGGAGAAGCAAGGTCTGCAACCCTTGTTCTTGGAGCAAACCCGGTCTCCGTTCAAACAACCGGTGTTCCTGGAGCCCAAGCAAGCTGCAGCCCAAGTGAGTAAAGAATCATTTGCATTTGGAAATGTTTCAAAGATTCTATTAAGCATTTAGGTAATACAGAAATAAAATCAATTCGATTGCACTTGATGCTGATTTACCGAAAAGGTTTTGTACATGGTACAAAGCTTCATAGTCCTTTCTTTTTCAATCATTTTTGTTTTATACCTACTGAAATGCAAATGTTAAAAGATCAACAACCTATGTTGGAAAGTCAATCAATATGAGAAAAGCCCATAATTCCAACCGGGTAGCTAAGCGATGCCGTGGAGGAATCTAATAGAGCATTTTTTCCAATGAAAGGATAACTTCAATAACAGAAGATTTTAAAGTGTTTGTGTGAAGTGGTTGTCTCAGTAAATAGGAAAACCTTGTTGTCAATGTGAGATGTGTCACTGCGAGTCCTAACCGTGCTTTCAAGACAGAAAAATGCTCTTTCGAGTTTTTTCATCGACTACTCAAATGGCTCCTTCTTAACACGTTGCACTTGCTTAAAGTTGCCTGACTTTGATTTTCAACAGATCGTTGTTTGAATGATATGCGTTGCACATTAGCATGACTCAATGTGATGTTGATTGATTATGCGAGTGCTGCTTTTTTGGTCGATTCACACGGCACGCTTCGGTTAAAGGTAGGGATAGGATATACTCACGAAACTGATTGATCATTGATGCAATAAACATCTAATGAAATCAGTAAACGCAATGTACAGAAAATTAAAACCCAAACCACGGTTGAAAGTTTGATGATTAAGTGCTGTAATCACATATCTCAAAAGCAAGTTGAATAACTAGTTGTTGAAAATACAATGCTAAGAGAAATATAGTTGACCAGGTGCTTGTCCAGTGAAATTTACCTTTCCTTATATTAAATAGCTGCGATGTAGAGTCCAGTACATGTGGAGCAAATATTAATATTTTCATGGAAGAAATCACCGTAGGTAACCACAATACAAGTTTTAGCAAGTTCGGCGTCCTGTTACTTTGCAGATCAGTGGAGTTGAAAAACCCAGCCTTGATAGCAGAAACTTATAACTTTCATGATCATGTTATGTTCATTGCACTAACATGGGATCACTTTCACCCCGTTTAATCTGCATGCGGAAACGCTACTCCTCTGGCAATTCAATTCATTACGCACAGTGCCCAGCCTGTTCTGTAGCCACCATCATTTTGTTGGTTATTAAAAAACTTTCCAGTTTTCGTATTCGTTCAACATCAAAGCCACACGGGTGAAAAAATAACAATGATGTCAACTGTGTTGCGTTTTTCAGACTGCGTTGACAGAACATCCTATGTCGTCTGCTACGTCTACAAACGATCAAACAAATGCTCAATGGGACGTTATTTCTGTCCCAAAACATGTGGTTTTTGCACCCCTTGTGCTACACCTTCAAATACGTCGCCACAACCTGGAAGTTTTGCAAGACAGCAATCAGTTTATGGTTCAGCCAAACCACCAACTGCTGGAGTTACTGCTTCTCCTAAATTGTATCAAACAACAATTGAAATTCCTACTTCCAATTCACCAGAATGCAAACTAAGTAAGGCAGAATTCTTTGCTTTGTTAAAAATATCTAAATACAGTATTTAACTTTCTGTATTAAGAATAGTTTAATGACATCACTACGTTTCGAGTTGTTGGTATAAATGCGGCATTACTTTTCTAACTGTGTGTTTGTCTCGTTTTCCTTATGAAAACTTTATTTTACAGCTTGCTTGGATTCCAGATCTTCTTGCCCAACATGGGCCCAGCAAGGATACTGTAACAAAGAAAAAGGTTATCCGGACGTTCGCACGGTCTGCCTGCAATCTTGCCAGTCATGCAGAAAATGTAGACTTCCTCCTCCAGTGTAAACCTACGCTGAACAAATACAGTACAGTGATTTGAATTCGTAAATTTGATCAGCGAGTGATCAGCATTTTTTGACAAGATAGCTCTCTGTACTGTAAAATCTGTACATATGAAATGAATATCTGTTTGAAATGCGTATCAATGGCAAATGGATAAGCGTGGCAGGGACCTGCAAAATTTAAACATGCATTCTAGCTAATGATATTTTATTTCATTGGTTGTTGTGCATCCGTTTTTTTGCTCTTCCATTGTATTTCGTGGCAATAAAAAATACAGGTTTATTTTCCAGTGGTAGATGCCGCTTGCATTCGAGCATACCTTTAAGACTTTACTGTAAATTAGGTATTTTTAACAGTTTTTTTTCTTGTTCACAACAGAATCAGCTTAAAAGAAAACCTTTGGTATTTTCAGATCAAGTTATTGAATGCAACTTTTGCAAAATGTATTTTTTTACAAAAACAGATTTTGACAATTTGTCTGCTTTTCTTTTTTTTCGACTGAGATTTGTGCATCTGTGAAATACAAGTACACGTTTGATTCAAGAGGTATTTTCAGAGTGATCTGAGAAAGTGCACTCCATAAATCACATCAATCGCTGGGGCAAAACTGAAAATATGACGAACCACATGAAAATTTTTTTCACAAAGACGTTTTGTTTGCTGAGTCAGATTTCAATGGAACAAGCATGCCGAAACATGCATGCTGGCTAATGAAGAATGGATTAGTCATTTTGTTCTAAATAATGTTTGCTAACACTCAGCGAATTCATAGGCGAAGAAAATTTTATTAAATCACATACTGGATGCGCTGCAATAAGATCCCAATTATTTTGAGGCTGCATGCCACGTTTTCAGTCCAAAGTATTTAAACTACGAAATAGTTAACATTTTTGAGCAAAATTCCCATTGACAAAAGCCATCGCAAAATGTAACATTGAATTTATTCAAAATTTGCACGAAGTTTTAAGCAATTTTGCTGATGATAAAGAGTCCAAGGTAAATGTGCTTGCTAAACAGCTACGAAATTGAAAAGATTTCATGCAAGTTTCTTTAACAAAGAAGTTTTCCATTTGACAATTCGGCAGTATGACATCTCAGTGATCTGATAGTTTGACGAGATGTCAATTACTTCGATAAGTGCTTGACCGGCCACCCATACTAGGATGTAAATTTCTCGCAGAAGGGGTAGTCTCCGAAATGTAGCCGAATCAAACGGAGATTTCCTGGAATCAAATTGTTTGCGTCAAATCGTGCAAAACCAAATACACAATAACGAGCATCCGCAGGTTTCACATTTCTCGCTGGTCCTTCGTTGTTGTGTTGTCGAAAATGGGAAGAGTAAAATTACCAAGTTTCCTCAAAACCGCTTTATGCTCAACATAGTGACCTATACAGTACGCAAAACAAAGTCAAACTGTCAGCTTTTAATTGATTCTCAAAAGGACCATACATATTTGCAAAACATTATGGGTATGGTCACCGGCATGTAAAACGGCTTAGAGAAAGTTGACTCAGTTCAGTAGTTCTCAACGCTTTTTTCCGAAATCCTCCATTGCAAACCCCAAATTTTTACATCGCCTCCGCTCAACAAATGCCAAGAAAAGATACGGGGTGAGGTGAGCATCACAAAAACTGGAAAAAATCATTTTTATTACAAAATAATAAGTTAATCAAACAAGCGCACAACGCGAAGCTTCCAAAAACATCTTATTCAACTTTAGTGAGAACCCTTAGCCTCAGTTCAATAATAATGGAAAAAATCGAGGATGAAAACATATCAACTTTCCTGCAAAATCACTGCACTAGCAACTGTAGAAGGTTCTTCTTTTTGGTCAAAATGTTCTTAACGGCACTAAATTATATTTAACTGAAAATATAGTTGACCATCTGCAAATTTCACAAGTGTTTGCTCTGAAACTATGTTTTAGCAATTTGCGGAATTGTTCATCTGTACGGGGTTACTTTTTGCAATATTCGCCACAACGAGTCGTTTCTGTCGGCATACCCCTGAAGCAGATGAAGCTACAGCTGCTTTGAACAGCTGTCACTCCACCACCACGTTCTCTGAGCATTCCAGGAGCTCTCGGAACAAGAGCTACACGCGGTCTGCAAAGGTATTTCTTGCATGTTTGCCCGCCATAGCCTCCCACTTTATTTGGTAGGATCAACTAGCCCTGCGCATTAGTGCAGCCCCTGGCGGTTTTTCAAGACGAGAGTTGCCAACCACCATGTGATGATCCGTCGACAGTTCTGCACCCTTTTTGACACGAACGTCCAGCACTGATAGGAAAAAGTCCGGTGAAACTACGCAGAAATCAATGAGCGGCCATTTATCCAACAAATTTCTGCCCCTACTGTACTTGTGCAAATGCATGTGTGGAAGAAAGTGTTCATTGTGCGCAGTACGTCGTTATTTGCATCACGAGCCTTCCGAGACTGTGTGGCGAATAATAGCGAAAAGTAATCCATGATGGAACCAGGGAGGTGAAAGATGCTATTTGAACGAAGAAAATAGCCTACAAGACGTGGCTTCAGATAAAAGCCAACTTTTCTTTGCGTACGTGGTATGCTCAGGTGCAAAAAGAAGGCAGCCATCACGGGGAAAAGTCAGAAATGCAATCCTTAGAGTATTTCGGGCATAAACTAGGCTCCAATTACTAGCATGTCAACAAAGAGTTCTGGCATCTACTCGGCGTCAGCATGGCAAAAAATCTAATAATACTAGATTAATTAAAGACCAAAATTTGCCTTGTTCAGCAATGAGGAGAACATCCCTGGCAGATAGAGAGAGTATTCCAAGGATTTCTTTTAAACTCAGTACCTCCAAATCATCGGACACACAAAAGGTGCATTTAGGGAAGGAAAATATCAGCACTGCAGCTGAGGTCTTCCTAGCTGTCAAAAAAATGAAAGCTGAGAAAGCTGCAGGCTGCGATGAAATCCAACTTGAAATGCTCAAAGCCTTGAATCGAGAATGAGTACCTTGGCTGACTCGTATGTCGTAAGAGGCTTGGTGTTCCAGAAGGACACCGAAAGAATGGCAAACAAGAGTTATTATCCCCATACACAAAAAGGGCGACAGGAAAGAATGCACTAACTAGCGGGCATCTCGCTTCGTAGCCTCCCAGGAAAAGTGTATGCCAACAAAAAAGATGTCTCGAAATAATTGAACCAAAGCTGGAGGATACCCAGTGCGGTTTTCTTGCTGGCCGTAGCACCACAGTCCAAATCTTCTTCCTCCTGCAATTTTTCAGGAAATCTTGGGAGTATGCCAAAGAAGGCTACACACGTTTTATCGACTTCGAGAAACATAAGCCCTGGTTGTTTATGAAAAGTGATGGGGAGTCTTATGGGAGTACGGTGTTGACAGCCAGGGCCGCAACCAGCTAAAATTTTCGGGGGCGGGTCAAAATGATTGCAACTTTGTTGCACATAACAACTAAAAACCTTATTAGCGCTTTCAAAATTTCGGTGGAGGGAAATTTTCCAGTTGCGAACCTGTTGACAGCCTTCTGTTAATGACGGTCAAGTCACTGTATTCCTGCTCGGAAGTTTGTGTCCGTGTCGGCGGAGTTACAACACAACCGTTCACCGAGGGTGTTGGACTCCAAGAAGAGTATGTGCTGTCACAACTCCTGTTACTAATCTATATATCAGGGATTACCAACCTTTCTCTAACCATGTACCCCTTCAGCATTTCGACAGATGAGCATGTACCCTTAAAATTTCTTATGACAAAACATTTCATCATGACTAATCATATATACATATACATTTAACAACAAGCTTACAGTGATTTCTGAAAATAATATTCACTGATACAGGTATAAATGTTTGGAAAAAAGTCATCCAAAAATATCTTTTTCCCTTCTGTTGCTAACTTTAAATGCACCCCATTCAGACAGGCAAATGTACTCCTAGGGGTACATTTACCCCAGGTCTATATGAATGGGAATTGCAGCCAACGAGGGTATCACTGTTGGAATCTGAAAGATCAACCGTTTGTTTTTGTGGGTGGTTTGATACTGGTTGCATCCTCCATCCTTGTTTTATTAATGTTCCTGATGATGGCTTACAACTAATCTGAAATGTTGAATAATATAATGTTTTCGATATTTGTGGCTATATTGTTCGCAATTAAATAGTGATGCATGTACGGTTATTGCCAGTGATAAGGTGACCTTGAAGGAGATGAATCACAAACTTACCAGCACCAAATCAGAAAAACCAGTAACAACATTGCTATAGTTGTAAAGTTGTAATGACCTTATAATTTGCAAAAGCAGTGTGATATTGTGAAAATGCGTTATGGCAATTGAACGAAAAAACAAGCTTTTACTTTTTCACTTTATCTGAGCAACAGTTTACATTGCGTGAGAAAAGTAGAAGTTAGATAGAACCGAGGGTATCGCTAAGCCAGTGACAAGAATAAACATGTCATTGCCAGTGGTGGAACTAGATGTTTGATCCAGGGGAGCAAAGCTTAGCTGAAGGGGGGCCACTGGTCACCGTAGGAGGCCCACTAGCCAAAACTCAGAAAAAAGTTAAGAAATGCTAGTGAATCTTTGGATGTCTATACCAGCTAAAAAAAGCGAAAACGCAAAAAACAACAACCTAAAGAATACCACATATTAAAATATCAACTAAATGGGGCCCAGTTTTTACATTTAGCTTGCCAGGGGGGACGACTCGCCCCCTTGACCGCCTGTCAGTTACGCCACTGGTAATTACCTAACGGCAAATTATGTCTGCAATTTTTTTATTTAAAGATGTATCCGGATGTTTATTAGCATTATGTTGCGAATATTTAAGTTTCTTTTAAGGAAGGAACAAGGAACTTGTTATTTGAGAATCATGAAACTTCCATTGGAGCTGCTCGCTCACCAATTGACAAGTACTGTGTTGGGAAAAAACCCTATTACTTCGCCGCTGCCCTCCGTCATTTGAATTATGAATACAGTTGCAAAGTTTTACTTTCAATACAACGCTCGCATTAAAAGAGTCTTTAACTATTAGAAGCTTTTAGAGTATGTTCTCATTTACAAACGTTATTGCACGAAGTGTATTCGATTAACCAAAACTCGCGAAATCATATCACTGAAACATTTACGAATTGTTTCTGGATCGAAATGACAACCGGGTGGTGCCACCTGTTGCTTGATGTCAACGAGTATCGAGAAGGAAGGCGCTATTCCCTGGTGCTTGAAACCCGGCATCGCCTGTTGAAACCGAAATATGCTTCTACTTCAACCATAAGATATCTGTAATTGAAAAAAGCACGCGGATTTTATTATTTTCCATTCGGCGTTGGCCGAAATCATGCGGTATTGGCATCCAGATCATTCCAGTTCCAATATACAAAAAGCAACTTGTTGCTTGGTTCACTGTTAGTTTTCTTTCACACGCGATAAATAAATTTCAACTGTGTGCCTTAGTATTTCATTGCGAATATCTTTATCGATCGGCATGTTTTGCTGATAACTGTCTGGGCAAAGACGAAAATTTGCAGCTTCAAATGCCGATTTTAAAATTGCGAAAATAGTTTCAATTTTCATAGTTAGTTGAATTTTTCAGATATGTGTTCATCACTTTTTTTAAACTGACAACAAAAAAAACAAACAGTACACAATGAAACACATCACCAGCGCCAATATAGCGTTCACGTCATGCCTGTCTCGATCAGGCGACCAACAACTTCTAAAACAGCCGTATAGTTATTATCCCACTGATCTAAAGTAACGGGTGTCGCTTCCTTCGGCCAAGTGAGAATTTTTATTTGCAACGACTTAAAATAACTTTTTACTTTACAGCGTGCACAGGGGTGCTACAGCCTGTTCGATGTAAATCCTGTATTGCGACAGTTAGTTATAGAAATATTAATCAAACGGTAATGTTTCGTTGAAACGACCAAAAATTAATGTTTTACGTTTTTCGGTAAGTATAAATCAAAGCCTTTGCTAGTGCCAAGTAATTAATATACCACTGGTTTTTTCCGTCTTTTACCCTGTGAAGACCTGAATCGTTTCTCACATAACCACTGAAACTTCATTACTTTCGCTTTCCTGACAAATTTTGTTTTATTATGCGCACGATAGCTAGGGGGTAACAGCAAGAACTATAGTTCACCTGTACCTTATCTTTTGTAAATACAAGCAGTAATTTTCTTGTACATTTTCCCACTAATTTTCATGGTAATTATAATGCTGTAGGCAATAATATGCCATCTAAAATTTTTGCTCACAACCATTGTTTACCCGTGCGGCGTTTACAAACATCATTTAAAATTACTGCACCAAGCACTACAAACGCATTTGCTGCTTCTACTGTAATTTTTCCACACCTGTTTTTGATTTCTTAACACTTTACTCTTTTTACCTTAGAAAGTACTTCTCAGATGATTATTTTGTGCTTGCGTGAAATCTTTAGACAAACTTGTCAAATGTGAGCTTTGCTGTTTAGTAACTTCGCTTCACGTTTTGACATCAGCAGAACAATTTTAAACAGAAATTAATGCTCTATTATAAGAATCAACCGTCCTTGTCGTGACGTTTAGACGTTTATCAATTCACGAAACATTAATTAGCCTGAATATTGGAAACTGCGCAACTTAGTTCCAGGACTTTCTGTGCAGTTAATATCAAACAACGTGTGTCAAGAACTGATTTCCGCTTAGGTGCCTTCTTACCAGAATCAGCCAAAATACGTCACAGATCGGTGAAAAGCGGGCATTTGAAAACCCTACTGTGAGTAGGCTACGAATCTGACCACAGTTTGCGTCGACTAGGTTGCCCTAAACTAAAATGCTGTTTCCTCCACTTGGTAAGAAAGGTATCAATTACCACTTGCTGATCGTTTCTTAGATTTCCGGTCTTGAGCGACGCCTTAATTTTGCAAACAAAACAGCTATGATTAATCAGGAAAAAGGAAGATGGTGGCCAACATTATTGAAATGTCAGAGGTTGAACTTTTTTCCGTGCTTCGCACTGCCAACAACTTTTGTCGTGTGACATCTTCGTGTAGCGTTAGCAGCGGTGCCAGCTTGCAGTGGGCACGTGTCAACTGTGGCTCCAGGCGCTGTTTGGTTTCGCTGTTATGATACGTTTGACAAACAGGGCTTTCATCGTGAGTCAAGATAAACGATGGAAGCCAGAACAAAGTTTCTTTAAGTCAACGGCGGGAGTGACCTTGAACCATTCTGTGGGACAAAATTCAACCTTGTGAAAATAACTAAGCAGTCTAAATTTGTGGAACTATAACCAAACAAGACTACAGAACAGCCGTTAACGTATAGTTAAGTTGCAAGACCAGGGGGTTTAGTGCATAACTGAATCATCAGATCAGTTTGTCTTCCTCATAGTTGCTATGATGTTCATTCAGTATGTATCCGTTAGATAGATGGTCGAGGAGCCATTACCATCTTTGCTCCAGCTGGCAGACTAAGGAGCACTGCGGTGCGGAATGCCACGAGAAACTGTTGAATTTAAAATTATGTGAGAACTGCTTATGCGTTTGTGCTTGTAGAATCATATAGGAAAAAACAATTTACGAATTTTTTCTCATAAATTATCCTTTTCAGAATTTTTATGTACAGCACATATTAACTGCATTTACTTTTCTACAGAAACGGAATTTAATCAGGATGAGGCGTGTAATACAGGTTTGTATGTCTCTGGCATTCTTCGTCGCGTACTCAAACGGTCAGTCCAATTTCTTATCGTGTCTGACATGCAGAGATCTCATCAGCAGCGCTTGTGGCTCAATCAACTCAATGCCCTACCTTAGATCAATGATGTGCTCCTCCACCTCACCTTACCGAAGCACTTGTCGTAAGACGTGTGGAGTGTGTTCATGCTCAAGTTCAAGTAACCTCTACTCGTCGATACTTTCGGGAAATCCTCTCAGTTTTTTAGCAAATCAAAATCGTTTTAGTTCGTCAGCAAGCCAAAACCCACTCAGTTTTTTAGCAAACCAGTATCTTTCGTCCGCAAATCGCGGATATCCGCCAACAAGGTACAATGGAGTGAACCCCGCACGAAACCCAAGTTATGAAGGAGAACCAGAGATCAGACCCTCCTCACAGCAAACGGTAGTTAACGTCGAGGCAGCAAACCAAGGAGAAAATCAAGGTGTTGGTGATGTTGGAACAGATGGTGCAACACCCAGGATAACTGACTGCAGACAATGTAAGTAATGTACATAAACGGCTGTCAGCGATATTTTCTGCCAAATTACAGTAGCTTAAGAAATTTGTATTTACGGGTTTTATTACAAATTTTGTCAAAGGCGGTTAAAGCATAAGCAAGTCTGGGAACGCACAAGCTACTGTATTACAAGCAGATTTTATTGACTCCACCAGTTTGTTTAGTTTAAGTTACGTAGTTTCCTGAGTTATTTATTCCTTTTGCTTTTTATGCAAAATACAGTAGGAGAACCTCTTTCTCAAACAATACGTTTATTTCTTCCCGCCATACGTTGTTGTTCCTCATTTTTACTGACGAGATTAACAGACGTCTTTTTGAGTTTATCAGTTATTTTGCTAACACTTTTCTTATAAAGATATTATTCGGAGCATGTGTGTATGTTAGCATAGAAGGTTTGTCGATAGTATTGTTAATGTGAAAATTTCCCCTGCTGTTGAGTCCAAGCAGCGTTTTTTTCAAACATGGCTCCACAATTTTTTTCACATACATCTAAATCCGTGGTTTGTTAATTTGAATAAATCCAGTGCCCACTTTCAGTTAAGTTTTTTCCGAAATTATTTCTAGTTTCAACTGCGCTTCGTTCTGGCATCTCGTGTAAAACAGACTGACTATTGACGTTTCGCTGCTAGGTGCATTCCTGACATCAAGGATATGTATGTGTTTTTCTATGTATCTTGTACCATACCAAATTGCATTTCGGATTAAACCAACTGCAACAGCGTTTGCTATCCAAAATACTTTATTGTTTTGACAATCATGAAACAACTTCGTGACTTGTTCTTGCTCAAATATTGCTCGTTTTGGCGTTTTGTCGCTGTCGTCTCAAAATGAAGTAATTTCACAAACGTTCGGCCGCATCGAGGGATGTAAAGATTTAAGACCAAACTAACATCTGCTACCAGTATATTGACTTCGTATGGCTCTACGATATGGCCAGCATTGGTGTTGCAATGTTTTCAACAAAGCTTATAACGAATCGAACCTTGTCCAGGTGGTAGGAACTTGTTTCTAACGCGAAACTTTACAACCTGCAATATCAGACACCCACGTTTAGTGTTGAGTTGGCTATGCTTTGACAATGCAATTTTACATTGGTTTCATCAAATACAACCATGAAGTGACAACTTTTGTGTTCATTGCAGTGTCTTATAGAGATGACCAGTATCGGTGGTGCTGCCAATGGAGGATGCAAAACTACTGCGACCCAGCACGCGGTTACGGGGACGTTCAGACGGTGTGCCCATGGACATGCAACGGCTGCAACAGAAACTGCGTCAACTACAGTCCTTTCGGGTCTTTCTTTTTTGGACGATAATGGAAACACGTCTCATTTAAAAATGTTTTATAACGCCGTTGCACTCCGTTAGCTTTCACCGAGCCCGACAAATGGCGAAAATTTTCCATTTTTGATTTAGTTTGGTTAACGTGTTGCAACTTGCTTGATTTTGAATTGTGACAATTGACTAATCCTGCGGGGATTAGTTTTTCAGTTCAGATCGTGCCCTGTTGTGCCAAGCGATCTTAACTTGGCCAAATACACACAAAGAAAATTGCGCGTGTACGGAAGCATTTGTTGCAGGTGCGATCAAAGCGAAGAAATGGAAAACACGTTGCACACAGCGGGGTCGCTGCAACGAAAATAGCATATATCTGAAATGGCAGTGGGTTCCTTACTTGTGATAACAAAAGCTGTGCTGTTGTACAACAGCTGGTCTCCAATGCCATTTTTTGATGGACGAGCAAGCTTCGTAACTGTGTCCTCCCACGGGAATGTTTGTTTTCTTGGGCAGATGAGCTTGAAAATAATTGTCGAGTTGTTTAAAAATGTGCAATTTCACTTTTGGCTGTTGTCACCCATTTTGTAAGGTCTTGAGAGTTACCTGAGCAGCAGATTGGTTCATCGCCAGATGATACGAGTTTCTGCCGACAAAACTGCCGAAATTACAGGGGTAACAGAAACCCTTCCTCATAGGCCTTGTGGCCCACCAGTGCTCACACAATGCTCAAGCTTCCCTTCACATTTTGGACAAGCAACACATGACGTCATCGACGGGGTGTAAGCGAAACCATGACTCTATTAACTTGGTTTGGCAACCTGATCCAAGAATGTTGACATCATCTTAAATGTGTAATGCAGACTTTTGCAGATATTTCTCTATAATATCGACATCTCCCATAACCTTAAAGTTTGGAGGGGCAAGATGGAGCAATTTTTTTTATTATGTTTCAATAACAAAATTTCTGGGCACAACAAAATTTTGGGGGCACTGCCTCCGGGCATGGAGCTAAGATGAGTGGTAGAACACGATAGACTTTATTCGACTCCCGGTAAGTTGATACACAAGACTTGAAAAACGATACTTGCCGCATTTCCAGCCTCGTGCGGTGCATTAATGGGCGGGTGCACGACTGTAAGGGAAAGGTTTACGCGCAACGCTGTCATGACTTGCATGCGAAAGTAGCCCCAATCACTGAGCAAGCGAAGATTAACGCCTGCAGATCACCCGTGACAACGTAACTGAGTGTAGAAACCAAGTCTACCGAAACCTCCTACCAGTCAAACATAATATACAACATAGGTTTCGAATCGTCACTTCCTTCCCGCTTGTGCAAATATTTTATGCGAACACGGCAGAAACTGCATTTATTGCAATCAGAATAGTGGTTTAGGCGAAAATGTACACACTATTGTACGTTCACGAAAACGATGACAAGGTAAGCAATAAATTGGGAAAACATCTTGATCAAGGAAAAACTGATTGTCTTCTTACACTGATAACACAAATATCTTATTAAACCAATCAGTAAGAAAAACAAGGAATGCATGGACCAGGGTAAAAAAACAATGTATAGTAACAGGAAGCAAATACAGTAGTTCGATAAGTCTTCGAACATGTAGGCTGACAGCAGACCATGATCAAATTGGTCGTTCCGCTAAGCTAAAAGATTTAAATGTAGCAATTTGATCTTCATATGTAGGACTGCGAAGTGAACAGAAACTAAGCAAAATGTATGTTTTTACACGGCAAGCGTGTGTTGCATCACAAAGCACGGAGAATCCACTCGCGCACAGTGTAATTTCTTCTGCAAAAGTAATCGTTTCCGACAGGTGGGTGCTTGGGCTTAACAGTCGTGGGCAAGGGCGTCGGAAGTGGAGTGGCAGGGTCCCTGGATTTTGAAATTTGATATTTTCTTGTTGGAGTTCAATAGAGCAAGGTTGTTCTCTTAGTTTCGAGTTGTTTAAATCAAATTTCACCACTGTTCCCCTCCTGGAAAAAATCCTTCCAACGCCTATGGTCGTGAGACAGCGTTTTGGTGAGCGATGCGTTCGTAAACGTTCATCGTAGACCAGGGATATCGAGGTGGTTGCGTTCTTGAGCATATCGCGCCTCCGGCAAAGCTCAAAAGGGCAGAATAGAAATCACGCTAGATCGAGAAAACCTGACTTTAGTTTAATATACCGACGGATAGGACCTTCAGGATTAACACTATACTTGCACACTAAACCATTTCTAGTATAGGAATACTTCAGTAATCCACACGTTAGTCTTAATAGCAAATGTAGAAGTGTGGAGTGCTACGAGATGAAACAAACAGTAAATTCTCTATTGATCGTTGTCAAAAACTCGTTTCAGAACTTCGGCGGAAACGGACATCACAGAAAATGGCAATGCGATGAAAAAATTAAGTATCACATAGAACAAAAGTTCATAACGTACAGTTGAGACATTATTGAACATTGTTTTTTTACTTCATCAACATCATCACAATGATCTGAACAACATTAGTCAAAGGGGGATGAAGCAAGCAATGAATCTGTCTTCCCAAGCTTCTTGTTCATAATGAGGTGCGTTAAATCAAGTGCAACTTCATCAGTACCGAACCGCTCTTCGAAAGACGAGTTTAAAAAGTACATCACCGCGTTCAAATCAGCGCAGACACAGAGTGAGTTCACAAACAGCCCGGCCACAACAAACCTATGGTTGCTATCAGCAACGTGCCGTTGGACACGATCACGTGACAGCATTAAAACGTCATAAAGAAAACAAGAGATGCAACAACGCTTTTACCCAAATAATTGACAGTTTGCTTCAGTAGAAAAATACGCGAAAGGTGTTTTCTGCTGAACGTACTTGTTTCTAATTGTAAGTGCAATAAATACGGGAGGGTGCTCACCATGCAAACTGCATATGTCGCAAAGGCTTAAGGACGGCTGCGAGTTTATGAAGCTGTCAGAAATTGATGTGTATTCAAAGTAAGTGCATGTTGTGAACTACAGCAGATAGCAAAGCGCAAAAGCAGTGACGGAACATTAACGGCCAATTCCTCAGATTGCACTTGAGTTTCTTGGGCAGCAGTAACTGCTACACATACCGTTGACTGGTGAGAATACGGTCTCCGGAATGATGACTATACAACGGGAGTTGGAAATGTAAAGGGCAGCGATGATTTGAAAAACACATCCCGAGGTAAAATAAACTTTCTTAACGTATCGCAATGGATCCTTGCATTTGACGTTATACCGCCCACATGCACAAACTACAATAGCATAGCAGCGCCACGGAAATACAATGTGTGTTCGTTCACCAAGCACAGCAGCCGACAACATAACCTGCCTGGAGGCGGCTTGCCTTAAATTACCGAACGAAAGAACTTCATGACGCTGACTTCAACATCGAGACCTGAAACTTACGGACGGCGGGAAAAGGGGGTTTGCGGTCGGGACCTCCCACTATTTTACGGCGTTTTTTGTTTTTCGTTATAGAAAATCATCTTCAAAATTGTGATGAGTGCATGACGTTGCCGGTAAGGCAAGCTTATTTTCATCTCAACCTTGTGTCGATATAACTTTACACGCGTCGCTCCATCTCACTGATAGCCTGATGTAAAAAATCTTTTACAAATTTATGAACCGACTGTTTGTAGTAAGAAAGCTTAAGATCAGGGGTACTGAATCAGGTTAGGTTAAGACCCCCGCGGGTCGGCCATCAGTCTCTTTATATGGTTTTGCCGGAACGTGCAGTTAAGTATGGTCCAGGCTTTTTCGCTTACGATTTGAAGGAGACTCTTTTGTGATGCTTTTCATGCTCATCATATACCTTCTCAGCACATCAACAAACAACGGGATACGTCTAAGTAGTAAAAACCGCCGTCTCTCCAACGCAGAAGCGTAATCCAGGCTTTGGTGGGTGCGGGCCTTAAGCAAAACACTCTGAAACCAAAGCCACGGGCCATGTGAAACGTGCCCACGGGCCGCGCTTAGGACACCCCTGTTCTAGATGGTCTAGTGCGCACTCGAAAATCTTACGCAATTCAACTATATATTACTCGCACAAGAGATTGGCACTCAGAGTCTGAGGATGCTAATTGTTACGAATGGATATGACGACAACGTTGTTTTGTAGGTATCAATTTTCCAAATCGTGTTGGTACTAATTGTCCAGTCACGTATTTTTGGAGCCGGTGTCGCTGACAAAAATATGAAAATATCTGCGATGAAATGTTACCGAGTGAAAGAGTACACTTTCCCATTTCAATCCTTCCAGCAATTGTGCAAAAAATGACCTTTCAAAGTTGAGTGATCTCAGATAACGACGCACAATCAATCAACCATGAGGTAGGTAGCACGCCTAGATGAGATCCCCACACTGACATTCGCTCGGCCGCCCTCACTGAAGCGTAATAAATGCTGAATATGCGTTAAATATACAATTAGATGTAAATTCACAGGCAGTGTCACTGGCACCATTCGTCCCATTTACGACACATCCCATCGAACCACAGCTTCAGCAACTTGTCATTTGCCGTCGTCAATCTGTCGTCAGCGTTTGTGCTTGCGTAGATCTAAGAAAACATAAATTACGGTTAACGTTTTTTTTTGCAAAGTTCACGCACATGTTGACAGCTCCGAACGGTGCTATTCGGGCTTCAATTTAAGCGATGAATTTAGCCTTCTAGGAAATCTGAAGCGTGGTTTCTAAAAAAAATACCGCAACGACAATTTCCTTGTTGAGAAACAGCCTAACAACGTGATAAACTCTCGCGTTCACGCTTCTGATGTTCGAGAGTGAAAACTTGGGCAATTTCCACAAATGTTATTATGTTTGAAAATGAGGCACAAAGAAAAACGTTCGTCTGCACCAAGATCCCAACGCCAATGTTTCTGTTCACCTGTGCCACCAGGTGGCGGCGCGGACTACGTCACAGCATTTTTCAACCCACATATTGATTATTAGAAACAGGGCGCTCGATGCTGTTTACAGGTGGGTTGATAGCATTTTTCCTGCTCGTCTGAACAGTGTTTAGCGAAGCCATGTGGATAAGATTATTATTTAAAGCGCGCATAGTTCTATTTGAATAAGAGCCAATGATGCCTACTTCGTAGGCGAAATATATACTCTGCAAGATCTTTAGTGTCTGATTCTTTGCTGGGAAAGGATTTCTTTCCATAGACAGGCGCGCATAGTAGCAGAAAACAAGTTTTGAAGCCTGTCTACTTCTAGCATGTCTTCGTGTAAAATGCTTCAGGATTGGGATGGAAAATGAACACGGTATGGCAGCACTATCGGCTGTGTACAGTTAAACCAGGCGTTCCCAATCCCAACCTTTCTCTGACCACGTACCCCTTCAGCATTTCGACAGATGAGCATGCACCACTAAAATCTCCTATGATAAAAAGGCTGAGTAAAATAACAAAAATCCACCGAAATTTTAATATAACTTTTAGATTTTTAGAACTATAAAGGTAGACTCTGTTTTTATGTCTCAAACTTAGTTTGTTGAGGCCGATATATGTATATAATATTTGCAAATAAATAATATATAAGTATATTTTTCCCTTCTATTGCCAACCTTCAATGTACTCCTTCAGATAGGCAAATGTGGGAGCACATGTACCCCAGGCTGGGAACCCACAGTTTATGTGATATTTTATTTCAAATGACTGTTACAAACTTACTTTTGGCCTGGGAAACGCACGCACACACTGCATTCGGTTCAAATGCTCGGAATACGCCGATTTTATGGCTGCTTTGACATCGGCGGACATGCAAGGCACACACAGCTTGCAGGTCTGAAAAAGAAAAAGGAAATTTAAAGGCTTTCCCCAAAAATAGCACTGCACGTGTCACACAGCTTAAATGCGAAGAGTTTATCCACTTATCTACCTCAGACTGTTTGCAGTCGTGGCAAGCTTTGCATTCCTTCTCGTAGACTTGTATGTCTTGATCGCTGACAAGCGTGCCGTCGGTCACGCCGGCTCTGCACAGAAATTGGTATTTTTCTTTAGAAACACTGCGCTATATGGCCCGAAAGCTGGTCCCACAATCCCACTCAGCGTGTTTTTGCGCCGGTTAAAGCACAGGCCTGGTACTGTGACGGCATAAAAGAAACATAAACTACTTCGGCGACCGTTCGTAAATAACTGCAGTAGATGGTTCGAGAAGTTTCACACGGCCTTGGAGGAAGGTACAACAAAGCAATCGCAAGATAATTATAACAGAGTGGAAATTCAACATTTAAGACTTATCTTGTGGATATGCGCGCCATGTCAAAGTGTGAAACTTCAATTCAGCAAAGCTATGAGGAGGAACTAATTAGTCAAACGTTTTCTGTTGCCACGATTAGAGCTCGACAGATAAGTTTTTTTGGGTCGATACCGATAGTTTTGCATTACTCAAAACACATTTGAATTGAAACTTTTGGAAAGAACCTTGTCTAGCCAAAAATGTGATTAAAATTTAAGGAACAGCGTAGTATACCTTCAGACCTGTTCATCTTCCTGAAGCAAACAATGCATACATTGTGTGTTAGTTGTAAAAAAAGATCTTCCCGCTGCAGGTCAAAGCCAATTTCGCGCATATATTCTACTGTAACGTTGATGCACGGGTCCTGATAACAACGCAGCCGAACCCAATTGTTTGAAATGGAATATGGAGACACATCACTTATCATCCCACTGGCTGCGAGAACACCAAATTCTCAAGGATTATTCCGAAACCATTACATCGATATCATCGTTGTGTTCTGACCGGGAAATATGTTCAACGTGTGATGTGGTTAAGTCACAAGCTTGTTAATCAGGTGCGCAAACCTTACAGGTTCGATCATTTATTCGCTGCAATATAACCTTCTCAGTGCTCTTTATTCCCATAACTTAACGTACTGTAAGTCTTTGGTATAAATACTGGTCTATATTTGCTTCATGCACATGTTCTTTTGAGTGGCTTCTTCAGCAAAGTAGCAATACAAAAAATACAGACAGAAACTTAACTTTCTACTCGCATGCTTCCAAAGTGAACGGACTTTACAGACAAGGGTCAAAGTTATTCCAACTTACCGTATTTACAAACACATTCTGCTATGAAACCCATCTGGACAAACCAGTAAAATAATACATTAGTTATGGATTTTAAAAAATCTGACAGAAGCTATGGATGCTATACCAAGTTTCGATGTGGACAACACCCGAGTTTATTGAAACACTGTTTAGTGAAAGAAGAATCTACAACTGTTTTGCAGCTCTTTGGCGCCAATTGACATTAAACTGTAAAAATAAACAAAGGCATCTTGCAACAGCACTGCACAGTGAAAAACTACAGCAAGTGTTATTGCTCGGCGTATCAGCACTGGCCTAATAAAGTAACTTACTTGTTTACGAATATACAACAGAAACGTGCCTACTTTGAAAACGCACGGAAATTTTGAAGCCTCTTATTATTCATTTTTGTTTTTCATTCGCCAACGCAGGCGTCATTTTCATTTTCGGACAAATGACCCAAATATTTTAGCGAAAAAACAGCCCAGGTGACTGCAGTTTTCGCACTTCACGCATTCGACGATGGACAAACCTGGAAGACTTGTACCGCAGGTTCACTATTCCTGCAACATGCAAAGTGTTGAACAGGACTTGCTCGTAGAGAAGCGCGTTGGCTGAAAAGTGGGCGCTGGACAAATTCGGAGACATGTTCACCTCCATAAGAAAGATGTTGAGCTTTGAATCAAACACAAAATCAAAACGAACCATCTCGAAGAAGTTTCGGGAACCCCATGGATACCTGAAAATTAGAACGGAAAAACACCGCGGTGGAAAAACAAACTTTTAAAATACTTTTATACAGAGCGGGCAAAGACTCGTGGAACTAAGAGGCTTTTACGCAACGTTTGTATCAAGGAAATATGCAGGAAACCCAAACCGACACATAAGCTTAGTGAATTCAGTTTATGTTGGGCAAACAGAGTAAATTTCAGTTTCTGTCGTTGCGTTACTACTGACAGCAGACGGCAACCATTCCACACCAGTCCAAGTTTCCCAAGTTGACAGTGTGCAGAAAACAAGGCGCGATTATGAGCACGAAGTCTAGCGCAAGTCGTGTTGGCAGCGTCAGGATATTCCAATCATAACGGGAAAACAGCGTCACCTGTAACCTACTATTGGTCGCAGAATTGCGAGTTGCTGCGAGGACAACGATGGTGTCGAGGTTTAAACATATAATTGCGCTGGCGGGATGACGCCAAGCAAACAAGCCGCCAGTCCGCGTTCCTGCAAATGCGAAGTTTCCGCTGCTTACTTCGCCAGCGACTTCACGATGTCGCGTTGCTTGTCCAAGGTGATGTCAGCGACGGCGGAATACAGACGCTTCTTCAAATCGTCGGCGTCCAAGCCCTGGCCGCGGATGTAGGCCAAAAGCGATTGCTCGTGCGACAGTTTCAGTCGCGTGTGGTAATCACGCAAGGAAGGCATCTGGATAAAGACATGGAGGAGGCTGCGTTTGTTTTTTTCGCTGAGGCATTTCGGTCATTTGTCTTGTAATAGTAGTAAAACTTGCCGTGACAGTATTCACCATCCTACCTTTCTTGGACATTATGACCGAATTGACTTGATTTTTTTGGTAATTTCAAAATAATTCGGTCTATGATCGAAAAAAAACTAGTAATTAGCATGGAGGACTGCCATACAGCACATGAGCGATAATAATGCCCTGCTTTCTGGTAGTAACGCGTACGATTGGGAGTGAATAATAAGCGATTCTTTCCAGCAGTATAGATTCGCTCGATATTTTCAGTTTAGCAGTGTGCACATTTAGCATTATCCGAATCATACGGGCTGCGGTTCAGAAGGTTCTGCATTTCTGGCGAAAACGGAATATCTTTTCGCCATTATTATTCCTAGGTCCACTCAGGCCTGGAGTAGTGACGCCCAACAAGGCTCCACCCGTGTTTGGATCAAATAGCATCTTGGCTGAGCCCTGCATATTCAGCCTTGGTATGAGAACTGAGCTGAGGCAAGTGGGAACTATTTCTCCACGCTGGCAGCCACTGCAACTGAGCAATTGGGCACACTTCGGGATTTCTTCCAGGGTATACTTGTTATTCTCAACCGCGACTCTCAGGGCCGCATATGCTCTTCAACGATTCTTCCTACAGCCGTCAATACAGTTAAAAACATCATTTTGGTTTAAAATATTTTATCAACAGATCGTTGAAGCACAACTTGCTTGCATTCGCGAAGAAAATGCCTTATACCAAATTTTAGTAAAATTCACAAACTACTTTGTACATTAGATAGATGGCAATTTCGACTGGCAAGAACAAAGATATTATCGCACGAGGGGTTATTTGAAGTCTTTTAACTTATTCGTCTCTGGCTATTCGTATTGGCTGCAATGAGAACCCAACGTAAAACAGAAAGCAGCTTTTTCAGTCTTAGTTTTTACTATTCTGTCACTTGCAAATTAAGAGCTCTTTACTCTATCTGAGAAAGTGCGCCACATGGCTTGCCAGCTTATGTGATAGAAAGAACAGCACAGTTATTTTAACAGTTGTTTGATGAGGTCAGATTGCTTCGACTTAAGCCACTCATCACCTAGATTTGACATGGGAAGATAGGATCAGTATTATACGCCACATTTTTGTGGAAGAGCCTTTCCTTTGGACCCCATTGGCCCCAGGCTGCATGTTTGTAATTACACAAGATGCTAATCTTTTCCTGAATACAGACAGACAGGTGTAAGTTGCAAATATTCGCATATACTTTAATTAGATAGTCGTAACTTGAAGTCACAGGAACATTTAAAAAAACTCGCACCGTTGAGTAACAAAATTGAGGTTTTCAAAGCAATTGGGAAAATGGTATTTTCAAATTTAAAAATTTCCAAAGCGTGTTGTGCTGCGCGTCCTGTGGTCATAAGCAGTTCAAAATTATTTGCTGCTTAGAAGCACGGTATGATTCGCTCTGCAGAATGTGATTGCCACAATGGACAATCAAGGAAACGCGAATTGGTATATCTGAAGCAGCTATATCCAACCCAAATGGCTTACTGGGCCAAAAATCATGTCGCTATCTTAACCAGGGCCACACATTTGATGACATATTAATGAGGGCCGCACATTAAATGACTTACTTAGATCTGAGCAAACCAAATATAGCTGAAGCTAATATACTGAAAGCGTTCGAATCCTAATTGCAGTGTTCACAGACGTGATAAAGTGGAACTGAGGAGACCACCTACATCAAAAATGTCAAATTCAAGGTTATCAACATAAGGAAAGGTTGTCAGTATGTAGGATGCTTTCACTACAGCGAAAACTTAAACCGGGCCGCACAAAACCTTTGCCTGGGCCGCGGGTTTGACATAGCTGATCGAAAGTCAATAACTTGTTCAAACATAGTTACGAATTATGAAACCCATTACAAGGACTCATTAACAAATGGTGCGAAGAAGAGGATCTCACACTGTGATATGGCACCACTGCATTTTACACCAAGAAAGTATCGTTGCTACGGCAGTAACAGCATTGAAAATGCCTAATTCGACAGAAATCATAATACCAACAGTAACTTGTTCAGTTCAGTTTCGTTTATAGTCGGTTTCTGTACTCCTTTCGGAGTGTTACGATTGGTCTGCGGCACCCATCACCGCTTGCTTGCGCCATGGATGGACCACGCGGCTTCTTTCGCAGTGAATGTTGCACTCGTGGCGAGTCAATGGCACCACCACGCGGCAACGGTTTCCTTGCACCCACCCATAAATGCCGAGCACGAGACTGGCCAGTCTCGTGACAGACTGGACACTATCTTTCAAGTTCGACCGGGAATCGAACCCAGCTTAACAGCTTTGGTGGCGCGTGCTCAAACAACTGTACCACTTAACTGGTTAACAGTAGCTTGCAGATATTGATGCCGAATTCAGAGACCCGCTCATGTTCATTGTTGGTCGATGATTTTATAAAGCTGAGCTAGATGTCTCAAAAGATTCAAATCGCTTTTCCCGAAAGTAAGGAATTTGCTGACGGAGTGAATATCATTCCATAAGCTGGGGATACGAAGAATGGATTGCTGATTTAACGTTCATGGTTGATATCACCAAACACCTTACGTCTTTGTCCTGCTTCCTATTTGGAAATGACACGCTCTGCCACGATCTATGACTAGTGGTGGATTCATCGAGAGGCAAACGAGACTTTCCTTGGTCCCCCTTTCTTAAAATGTCGATAAAGTTTTGCACTTATCCATATGTGTACGTTTTCTCGCCAATTCTGCTTCACGCCAATGGTTCAAATTCACCCATGTTTGAACATGTCACGAACAACGTATCACGTTTTGCAAGGTACAACCCCACAACAGATTTGCAAGTAGTATTGCTAGTGTGGTCTTCATATGCCTCAGTTAAACAAAAAATATTCCAGCGAAGCACAAAAACGAATTAAGAAGAGTCAAGACTCAAGGAAAACTGATGTAAAGAGATATCGTCGACAGATTTTTGTTAGGAGCACGAAAAGAGAAAGCCAGATGAAGATAACTGTGAGGATTTTGCAGCATATCATCACGATAAACACAGCATAGCAGCAGCTGAAGTGGTGCTAGAACATTACAGTATACAGAAACCCTTGCAGTGGCCGGTGACGTTAATGAAAAGCAAGACACTGGTACTGTAATAACTGTAGTGTACGAATAGTTTCAAGTAGCATGATATGCAATGTGCATACGATGCGATGTTCACATTGGCTATTTGCTGTGATTTTTCGAGTTGCCTAAGTGTCTACTTCTGTTAAAGGACCCACTCAAAATGATTGCCTTGGGACCCCAACTTCGTGGATCCACCACTGCATGTGACACAGTGTCTGCCTTAATTGCAAAGCCTTCGTCTTTGGCAAATGCAACTTGTAGGAGGAACTGCGATACATTTTCCATCAATTTCAATGCACCAAGTCAGTGGATCATTCAAAAAGTGCTGTACATGGCGAGTATTAGTCATTTGACTGATGAAACCGAACATCAGCTTAAAGGAATTAATTATTTCCTATCTCATGAAAATATTATAAAACAATTAAGAGCAAGGGTTTCCAGCTCGAATGGGGATGCGTGTCACAGTTTTTCGTATAGTCTAGTCCCGTGCCAAAACATGTTTAGATAATTGCTGAAATCTTAACACTAACCTACAGTGCTTTCATCATGGCATGACCCACCTGCAACAGCTAATGAACATGCTGCCGATAGATGAACTTGTACAGATCTACAGGCATTCTATAACCAGGGTGTAAGGTGCAATACGCTTGGCAAGCGTAAACAAACACGTTGGTACTAAAACAAGGATTTATTCAAATGTATTAACAGACCCATCCTCATCGCCATTACCACTAAAGTAAAAGTACGGCACACGAAGGTAGGAGAATATATGGATGATGGAAGTTGTCAACGCAGGAATGAACAAAAACTAATCTTGGCTCCACATATTGCATATCTTGCCTCCACGTACTTGTTTTACCGAAATTAATAAAGAAGACCGTAGTTCATTAAATTGCTTCTTGGTTAGTTGCTCCCATATACACCGGCGGTGGTGGTGCCGTCTTGTGTGCGTTGGGGCGTGTGTGCTTGCCTGTAGTGTTCTGAAGTTTCGTATGTGGTTTTATTTTTTATTTTTTCTTTGCGTGCTAGTCCATGTCTTGTGTGCCTTGCGGCTGAAACAAATACAATAAATACTGTAGACATGGCAGAATGCCACAGCGATCTCGGCGCGGTAACCCGTCCCGGTGGGGTCAAAATTTGCAGTCAACCAACTGCTTTGTGTCAAAACAAACCTGCCCCTCGCAAGCTTAACGGCACAAACAACTTAGCACCGTTGCCAAACACTGGAAAGGATCAACATAACTCGGGAATTTTGCAAAACTGAGGAAGAAAGAATCTTACCTCCCATGTGGGCGTGTAATCGTCTTCCACAACGTATTTTCTCGGGTTCGCAACATCCAGAGGAAGGTAATCTTCTGGGCAAAACCTTAAAAATAGGTTTCAACAGTCAACTTCATCGGACTGCCGGTACAGCATGGAATTACTTGGTGTTGCGTAACTTTTTGAATTTTTCAGTTGTGCAAATACAGTGTTGTGAAAAATCTAGTTGCACATGTACAACGTTTGGATTTTGCAAAATAAAAAATGAGCAAATTTTTTGAAGACTGACAATTTTCAGATGGCAGCATCAAAGTTCCGTGGACAAGACGGTTCAGCAGACAAACTATTCTAAGCTGTTCTTTAAGTCAGACGTTTTTTGTTGAACAAGATCAAAAGAAACGTAAGCAAAATGTGTATAACACTGACTGAATTCGCCGAATTTGTGACGTATTAACAAAAGAAAATAAACAACTGAAAACTTTTCTTACTTATAATTGCGAATGTCAGCAGTTAACAAAAACAGAGAAGAAATATCGAGCCAGCAAAAAGCTTTGCTGACACGATCTGAATAGCGAAAGCTATATATTATCAAGCAGATAAATTAGTTCTTCTGACGATTATTATTTTATCATTAGCCGACGTTTCGCCCACCCATTCAAGTGGGCTTCCTCAGGGCAATGTTTTTAACCACAAAAGAACAGCGTTATACATTATATACAAAACAAAAACACGTATCATGACAAACAAACACACTAAACTTATTTTCTTCCACATGCACATCATGCAACCCAACCAGTGGAACTTAAGGATATTCAACAGCGTGACCGTGCGTGGGTAAAACGAAAGTGTTTTGTTGTGACTGACTAGCAGCATGCACACTGGCCGGTGAAGTTATGAAATAATCGGAATGCACTTACAACTGGAACAAGTATAGCGCTATAATTCAGAAAAACAACCATCCTTTGCTGATGGTTATTACAATTGTTGCTGATGTTTTAGATTCAAATCAAGTGCTTTCGTAGAGATACCGAACAGTGGTTTAGTGATATACAAAACTTTAATAAAACTTTAGTCACGACAACACACGCACAATTGACAATTAACGGCACAGGTGTTTTGTTGATTGTGCATTATTTTACTGCCAATGACAACGTGTGGTTGTTTTGATGATACTAACAGAAACATTACTTTACACATGCTTTAGTCCGTACTTAAAAATCAGACTGACACGTGCAACTTCACGAGATGAACATTTATTGAAACATTTAATGAAATTTGTAACACTACACATCACGATGACTGGGGCATACTAGATTGCTAGGTTACCAGACCTTATTTTCTCACGGTCTCCCAGCCATTATCGGCCTGGTAAAGACAACCGTACGAGATTTCGACGAGTGCCGTTCGTGAAGAGGCATTATATTATTAGCAGCGATAGAGCACCGCACGAGTATAGACAACAGCTGGTAGGTCAGAGGCAAAAAAACTGCGATTGACGCTAACAGCTAATAAGGTGTCGCCTCACACACATTTTCGGTCAGGGTTGCAAACTGGCCTGATTTTGAAGTCCGAACCCGACATTTATTTTTGAAGCCCGATTTAGGCCCAATGCCAAATTTACCGAGTGAGTCAAGATATGCGCAACTGCGGGGTATCAAAAAACGTAGAGTACGCGTATAGCTGCAGGTACACGTTTTTGTCACACACAAAACAGCAACCACCTTGACTAAACCATTGGCTTCAACAAGCACAAACTTAGCTTGTTAGTCAACGATAATACTGCGGAATGTAATGTTTCTCAAGAAAAGAGGAAACTACCACGAAGCTATCCACGATGGCGCTATATCATCATATGCATAAAAGAAACTATCTAGGATAGCGCTATAGTCATAAAAAGCCGGTTCGTAGGCCTATTTTATTAAAACAAGCCAAGAATCACGTAAGTGATTGATCTTTTCGACGCAACTTCACCGCGTGCTAATTCCTCACCGCTGTCACCTTCTCAAAAAGAGTGTGAGACTACTCCGAGCAATGAACGAAAGAACGCATCTGTGTTTGCAAATAGAATTAGCTCAAGAAGAACCACAATCAATTCACTCACATAAGTCACCGCGGTGAGCACAGCAAATGTACATCACGAAAGAAAAAAATCGTTACTCTGAATGTTATACGAAAGTTTTTGTATGCAGGCCCGAAATCGGCCCGAAACATTTTGATAAATTTAAGCCCGAACCCGGCCGGACTTAAAACTCTGTTTCCGGTAGTAGTTAAAGTTAGGAAACAATATCAATGCTCGCTAGGGTAGGCGTCAAATATCAGGCTGAGCTGTTGCACCGTCCTACCTTCAAGCGAGAAGTTCACAGACACTGCTCCTATTCACTGTGATGGGTCAGGGTGCCTTGTTTTCGCAGCCAACAAAAGCCCAAGTCTAGACATGGAGAAGTCATAACAGAAATTGCACTGCTCTCAATAACGACTACAAGAAGTATTCAAATATGAACAACGTTTTTTCAAAAAACTAAAGCACTCTGCGAATCCAACGATTCCCATTCGCAAAACCTTATGTTGCGAGAATAAACACCTCGGATCTCATAAACTTATCACCAAGCAAAGCTCGTCTTAAAGAGACACGAAAATCACAAACAGTAACCCAAGAATTCAACGAATGTTTACACTCTACCTCAGCAACCAGTCGCCGTTGTAAATGTAAACACGTAAAGGATCTACAGACGTTATGATGACGTAGATGCCGACGTCAAACTTGCGACCATCGATCAGGAATGGATCTTGAATAAATTCTTGTATGAACGAACTGGTTGCAGCAAGATCCAGTTCTGAACATCATGCACAAATTTTATTCAAATATATCAACAAAATTCAACCCTTCCATGAAAAAATACAATATCTGCCTCGTGTCTGGGCAAATCACCCTTTCTGCAAAAACATAAGTTAATTTCCTTAACACAACAGAAATAGTAAAAATGCATCATCACGCAGGAAGAGATGGCATTACAGCAGGTTGTATTCTCGTCAATAAACCTAGTGCTAAATTACTCAGTTAAGCCTGATGAACTTGTTTAGACTAACTTTCAGAGTTGGAAAAGATGCAGTCAACAAATTTATTAATCTTTTCTGTTGACAACACAACTATTATCTGCAACTTTCGCATACTTCAAGCCAAAGTTATTCGAACGATTTATGACGAAGTGCCGGATTCTAATACTACTTTACAACGAAAACATTGATTCCTACGGAAGTCTTGCAATCTGTTACGGAACTTACGCCTTTAACGCTCTGATCGCACAAACTAAAATCTCCTTGCAGAATTTTTAGGTGTGCATCTAGATTTTTGTGAAATATATCGTTTCAAAAGTCGTCACGTTTTCTCAGTAATACGTAAATGACTTTTATTATTTATAAATACATCTATCCCAACATATGTCGAGCATGTTTTAACATTTTGTCGTTAACCACTGATAACGAAACAAGCGAAGAGAAAGAAAAAGCACATGCTTCTACAAAACGTATCCAAAATGATCACGAGTCGATTTTTATTGATATGATCCCAAGATTGCTAGCGCGCAAAGCTAACAGTGAAAAAATTCAAAGTGAAAGTGGTGATGCCATAATAGAGTTCATAGTCTTTTAAGCACATCCAGCACGAACTTTGACATGAAGAACACGCCTGCTCTTACCATCTACAGCTTTGATTCTGATTCCACGATGCTGGTTACTTTTTTGAACCCACAGCTTGCTTGGTTGCTCTTTCGCAAAAGTAAGAAAGAGTTCTTTATCCTTCGGCAACTCAAACGCTACTGGTATGTGTCTACGAAAATAGTCACTAATTAGTTCAAATAAGCAACATTATTAAAAATGCAAGGGATATTTCAATACATGCTCGCCACGACAATATGAATGCAGGTGTTGCAACCTCTCCGGTGGTGTTGCGTTGATTGTGTGATTCACCACGAACGGGATGTGCGTGAAAAATAACACCATAATATATGTAGCGCGAGCAAGCAATAGTAAGAGAGATTGCGAGCATGATCTCTATTGTTGCTTGCTGCCACGGTGCGAAGCTTTGGTTCACATGCCGCTCGGGATTTCCGATCGCAACACAGGTCTCCCGTAGTAGTTCTGGGTGTAGATCAAAAGACCAGCATATTGATCTCGTGACCTTTAATTAGTTTTCGAGCAGGATTGATACAACTCTCACAGAAACACGAGCGTAAGAAGCGTACGCAATAATCTGATGATATGCGGCAGTAATCACTGAAACGCAAGCACTTACAAAAAAACTACAGCTGATTGAAGGCCACATTATTGCGTCAAAGCAACCAAGACACTCATCGAAACTTGCCAGTACGGGCGATAACAACCTTCCAGAAGACTGCAACATACTTTTAAAATGACGAATAAATCCACATCCACTCCTGTTCACTGCAGCTTATAACTGCTCAAGCATACCTGGATTTTGACTTTGCCAAGAAGACCTTGCTGGTTAAATATCCAGAACCAGGAAAGTGGTTGACCTAGACAAAGTTTAGTGAAAGCTATGAAACCCCTAATCACGTAATATTAACGATATTTCTCTATGAACCTATGAAACTTCATTTACTTAGTTTTTATGTTTGTTGTTAGAATGATAGAAAAACTGCGTGGTTTGACAAAGAGTCCAATCAGTGATGTGATCACCAGGATTATATCCACTAAATAAAGATATACAGTATTAGATACAGAAAAATTTTTACTGCTACACAACATCAGTGACAATCTACCATTATTCACTGCTAGGTGACTTATCACAGTCAGTGGTTTCAAAAACTCTTTTTGATGAAATGCACACACACATACACAGACACACTTTTTTCTAATGTGTACTTATTCAGTGCAAATATTTCCTTTTGAAGACCTAGATTGAAACTAACCATATGCTTTTTAGCTTAACGTTAGTGTTTTGCAGTACAGTTGCCGGTTTTGACTCAGCGATGAATATATCAGCTTTAGCTGCAAATAATTATTTTACTTTCAGGTCTGAAAACAAATTCTCGTAAGTGATCAGCTCTTGTGCTAGATGTTTTCAATGCAATGCTTATAGCATCTACGTACTAAAAGCAGTTGAGTCTGGACATAAAAATATTTACTACTCAAACTCAAAAACTTATGATATGGCAGGGGTCTCCAAACTTTTTTGTCAGAGGGCCACATAAGCTACTGCACAACAGTTCGAGGGCCAGACATTTTAGGTAATTTGAATGTTTCGGAATATGTTACATTCTACCAAATCAACAAGTATTTTGTAAATATATTAGTTTTTCATTTTATATTGACAAATTGTCCTTGCAGCCAGATGAAATGGCTTCGCAGGCCGGATTTGGCCCATGAGCATGATGCGTAACTGGGGGGGGGGTGCAGAGGGGCTTGAAAAAATTTGCCCACCCTGGAAAATGTGTTGGACATAGTTTAAAAAATTTGGGTCTCTCTCAGAAAACTCTTCGCCCTCCCTGGTGTCCCAAGCTGGTTACAGGTCTGCCTGTGGGCCATAGTTTGGAGACTCCTGTGCTATGGCATTGTACATTTTGGGATAATACTTCTCTTGATAGTTGTTTTTTCATGACAGGTGCTGTATTTGCAGTGCAGGTGGAGGGCTTTAAAACTAACCAAGACTCCCAAGCTCAATATACTTGGTATTAAAATCTTATACAAGATTTTTGCTCAGAAGCATTAACTCAGGTTTAGCTCAAAATGAAGCATACAAGTACGAGCTAAAACAAGCCAGCATTTTATTCCATCCAGTTAAAAACTTTTTCAAAGCTATTAACAGACATATACGTATCCATCCCAAAGTGCCTGAATTTACAAAACAGTTTGCTTATGTTGCATGAAGTGCTACAATACACTGTTATAGAGCCTTACTTTTTGATGAAGTGACAAGCTGGCTGAAGATATTTTTGATGGGAAAGGATAATCATAAGTCCACGCAACATCCCATGAATTTGATTTATCATTCCACCGCTCAAAGCCTAGTGCAGTGAAAACATTTCGTACATGCTTCATATGTGGAGAATCAGCACTGAAACATGTTCAAAATCATAAGTGTCAAATCTACTTGTACAGTGCATGCAATCAGTAGTAATGACATGCTAGAAAAGCTCTCAATAAACAAAACTATCAAATCTCGTAAGTCATGCTTTCAGACTAGCTACAAAATTAGTTGGATTAGGTATACATAGTTTTAAAATAAATCTAAATTGTCACATGTTTGACTAGAGAATTATTCAAGGTTAAATACTAATGCACCATGACCGATATCAATTACTTGGCAAGATGTTGTGATCACATACAGTACAGACCACGTCAAATATGAAAGCAATGATACACCTAAAGTTAGGTTATGGGGAACATAAAATTCCACGCTAGTTGAACATTTGACATTTGCAAAACAAAAAATATTGACTTAGTATGGATTTGTTTATTTCAGAACATGGGAATGACACAAAACAAGAACAACAAATTTTGCAGCTTTGTTTTTTATTATGCTTGAAGGCATACTTTACACTGTACTTTAAAAACACATTGTTTGGAAATGCCTTATCTAATGACTTTTAAATGCAAGATACACCCACATTAAATATGAAGGCAACTTACACAAATACAGGTTTGAAAATTATTTTGGGTTAGCTTTGTCTGTTTTTTCGACACACGTCACCACATATTTTTACTTGATTAACTTTACTTACTTGTACATTGCATATCATTTCTCTAATTCAGCGCCGATCGGTTCCCAAACTGTGGTAGGCAAAGACCTTCAATGTGGTACATGAATAGGCCTACTACTTTCTATTTATCTTCACAAAAATATATTTATAGCTTTGTTTTTTACTTATCGGATTCTGTTATTTATTTCTTGAATTTTAGTGTACTTCTCTTGCTGGTTTTTAAAAATGGCCATTACAATTTATCACAGCCATTATCTTCACATCGCATTTGTGTCAATTCTGGTTTTCTGAACTTTTGATCAAATGATATTTGGTAGATTGAGTTTTCCTGGAGAAGGGTGGTACGTGGTGACAGTGTTGGTTCCACGAATGGTACGTGATGAGAAAAAGTTTGGGAACCACTGCTCTAATTCAACTATACTATACACCATGACCAAACAAATACTTTACACAAACAAGCTTTCAAGTGACAAGAACTGCATCTCACATATGGCCAATTCAATTCAGAGAAAGACTAGATTTACCTTTTTGCTGCCAGCCAATATGTTAAAGTACTAGGTAGCACCACATGCCGACCATTATTTGCTTCAATCACAAGACTCTGTCTTTTTACAATATCGATGTTTTGCTTCTGCAACTCTGACAATTCTGTTAACTTGAAATAAATGAAGTATAGCCCTGCAAATATAAAAGTAAACATTAAATACTTAGAAAAATATATGCAATAACCTGCCTGGAATCTGTGGCAAGTACACATCTACCATGCTCAACAAAAATCACCAGCTACATATTGGAGACTTCAAACTCTGAGACCTGTGCCTGGGACTTTGTCAAGACGTTACATTCAATTCAGAAATTTCCCATGAAAAAAATAACTTTTCACCAGCGATGACATTAGGCACCTAAGCTGCCTCAAAATACCAGTGACCTTTTTGCAAAAGTCTCGTGTCACAACAAGATTAACAGCTTCTAAAAAGTATGATATCATTCATATTATCTGATCAACAACTACCACAGGTTCTAAACTCGGATGTAACCAGATTGTAAATATATAGTCACATGTTTATCACATTCAAAGATTAGTAATTGTTCACAAATATTTTAAGTAATCAATTTACCAACAGTTTTCACATGCTATTAAGTCATTTTTACACTTGTAAAGGTAAAGCAAAATGATTGAACTGATCAAAAATTTGCATTAAATTGTGCCTCTTTAACATCTTCGAAGCTGGAATTGTTTAGCCTAAAAATCAGCAGTTTGCATGTGTCTTTGCATGGGAATATCTCTGGCACTGACAATTGCGCTAGAGAGCTGTTAAAACCCTCAGAAGACTCAGCAAGTCTTCGAATCTCGAATGAAAAAAAATTTTTGATTTTGGCTGTTTTGTGAGTGATGTCGTAAGTGGAGTCATTTTAGGTATTTTTGGCCCACTTCATCTGGCCCTAGGCCCGAACCGCTAGATGGTAGTATTTCGCTGAAGTTTTTACTGGAAACTAGGCTAAAATCTGAGTCTTTTGATACTTTGGATGACTTGCTAGGGTTTCGGGTTCAAACGTTATGACCTGAAATAAACAAAACTAGCAATTAATCCCATATTTAAATAATTATTTTGTTATTTTTAGGCCATAACTTTTGAACCAGAAACGCTACAAAGTTAATCAAGGGCTGAAAAGACTCGGATTCTAGCCTAGTTTCCAATGACCCTTGAGTGACATACTTCCATCTAGTGGTTGGGCTCTAGGCCAGGTAACATGAGCCAAAATGGCCAAAGAAATGTGTCACTTATGACATCACTCACAAAATGCCCAAAACCAAAAAAATTGTTCTCATTGCAGACTCGACTTGTCGAGTCTTCTGAAGGTTTGAACAATTCTTTAGCGCAATCCACTGAGGAGCTATGCAGTTGGTGAGACAACCGAAATATGCTTGAATTTAGGCTGATTTCCAAGTATGATATATTCGTACGCTGACAGCGAACGACAAACGTGTTAAGCCCTTTTTCTTAACCCATCAAGTTCTTTAAATATTTCAACTTTACTTTCATTTAACTTTCACTTTTTTGTATACTTTAGGTACTTTTAAGCCTAAATTTGTTTTTATTACAACACAAGGCTCACCTGTACATAGTATAAAGCACATTAGTCCAAGGGACTTGGATCTAAACACAGCAGTAAGTCCCATCATTCGAAAAATATGGCGAACCCATTGACAAAACAGTGTGTCAAACATATTGAATAATAAAGGCCAGCATATTTGCATGCAGGCAATGATCAAAACACAGTGCTAAATTAGATTAAAAAATGAATGATATAAATGCATTCTGCTAAACCAACATGATGCATCATTGTCAAAAAAAACAACCCATAATGCAGTTCAGAAAATATTGCAATAACATAACACCTTTGGAGCCGGGTTGGTTACACTAAAAGGTATAATTTGCCCGTATTTGGCCAGAAAAACATAAAATTGGTTATTTTACCCTAACTCTTGAACCAGAAACACTAGAAAGCTGATCAAAGGCTCAAAAGACTCGGATCCTTGCCTAGTTTCCAATAAAAACTTGAGCGAAATACTTCCATCTAGCAGTTGGGCCCAGGTAACCTGATCCAAAATCAGTGACAACCAAGTTATTTTCTAAAAACAAGCAAGCTAATTTGAAAAACAAGCCTAAAATGGGAAATTTAACGGAAAAACAAGCCCATCGTGCGTTTGGTAGGAAAATAAAAAAAATAAAACCAGTAGGTTAGTCAAACACAAAAAAAGGGAGGCAAATCCGAAAAAAGCCCAAAATGAGCAAATTTACACAAAAACACGTCCAAATTTCGTTTTGCAGTAAATTTAAAGAGCAAAATGGCCATAAAATTTGAAAAAAGCAATGCGCAATACAGAAATCTGCAAAAAACAAGCCCAAAAAACAAGCAAATTTTAATCTAAACAAGCCCAAAAACAAGCAACCCGCAAGTCTTCAAAAAAAACAGCAAACCCATAAAAAACAAGCCCAAATTCGCAGGAAAACCGCAAGGTTGGCAACACTGGCCAAAATTGTCAAAAACCTACCCTACTTATGACATGACCCACAAAAAACACGAAACCAAAAAAATTTTTTTCATTGCAAACTAGAGGACTCGCCGAGTCTTTTTAGAGTTTCAATAACTCTCTAGCGCAATCACCTGGTGAGTTATGCAAAGTGGCGCGATATTAGTGCTCAATGTGTCATTTTAATCAAAGTATGATACACTCGTACACCAGCTCCAAACGTGTCAAAGAACTTCGATTCAGATGAACACTGCTTTATAGCTTAACATTATAAGAACATAAATATGTCTAAGTGACTTGGGGTCTTGCACTAGTAGAAGACACTATGTGATGTTGAGCTTAGCTTAACAATAGTCATTGCCAAACATAAAACACCAGACACAAGACTGCCAAAATTATGCTACTGAGAAAAAGTAACAATCATATAACAAACATTAACACCGTACCAACTATCCCTAAGCTAACCACAAATTAATGGTACGAGAACAAGCTAGATTGAAAAAAGGATATCTATTCAGTCAATCTTCAGGTTTCACTGTAACACTGAAACAGTGTCAACTGCTGTTGTCTCATCAGCAAAGCATAAGGTTCAGTTCACACTGCCTGTCATTGCAATGCTGTCAATATCACAATCAATTGTAAGAATGTATGTTTATGATTAGTAAGCTACAACATGTTATGATCACTGATGGAATACCATAACACAGCAGGCCATAACTAGGCTAGGAATATTGCAAGGAAGAATTGTGTGAAAGGAGCAATGTGAGCATCCTTTTGGCTGTCAACAGTACCAACCAAAACATTTCAGTATGCCCTAACCTAAACAAACAAATCGTTTCAGGATGCCATCTGCACGAGATATGTGATATAGATGGCACCCTTACATGCTATGCATATAGAAAAAAAAACAGTGGGTCATAACCTCATAAAATGGGTAGGTACACATCAGTTCAGTTAGGCACAACTCAGTGAGAGACTCAGAAGACTAGCTTTTAAGAAAAATCTGCTAACATGTTCAGGTTGAACCACCATTTTTCATCTTAGACCACAAGCTTTGCGATATTTCTGAAATGCATGCAGTGCAGGAATGCAAGTTGCAATGTTTCTGCTCAAGGACTATGGAACAGCTAAAACAATTGATATAAGGATTACACATCTTAGCCCACAGTCCTATTCCAACTTGTCTGGCAAACAGATTTACCAACATCATAAAAAAGACAACATCACTATAACCATGGAGTTAACTAACATTGAAAAATCATCATTCAATCATCTTGTATTCACACTGGTCGGATGACACAAGAATATGCTGAGGTTAACAAAATACTAGCAGAAAAGATGGCCAAAAAGCATGAAGTCACATATGCCTTTGTCATGAATTTTAGTCTAGTAGGACAAAGCTCACATATGTACTGTTAAGGAGCACTTTCTGCAATAATAAGCTTTCAAAGCAATTAGAATGGTACAAAATCTCCAAGATCTCACAGACACTGACTTCAGTCTCATTCCTAGGCCTATCATTAAATGCTGAACTGTTGCCAACTCTGCTATTGCTAACATCATATTTTAATTATATTAGTTGAAGATCAGTAGATGTACTGTAGCCAATGACACTATGAGTACCTCATTTTAAATTTTGGACCTAAAAATTCACAAGTGATGAGCAGTCACATATGCCACTGGCAACTACAGCATGAATCACTCATTAATAACTACATAATCTTTGTTTTCATGTACCCTCCACCTTACAGTTGGATTATTTTTTGTCTGTTAATTTGTTGTAACCTGTTGCATTAGCTTTAGCCTTTGATTGGCTGGTATGATGATAACATTTGTCTTTTCAGCTTTTTCCAGGTCTACTGTATCCCCTGTTATCCATGTGGCCAACCGTGGTACTTCATCATGGTTGATGGCTAAACTGTGGTAGGCCTATTTCTTCATGTTCTGTAGCTTTTTTTCTAAAGTAAACCATAATATAAAGATGATTTTATGCATGAAAAATATTTTTGATGTAGAGGTGAAAGGCAAATCATTAGTTACACATATCGTTGACACATACATACAGAACCATCGTGTCACAGGACTTCTGTACCATTCAAAAGCTGACCAACATTACATTCCAAATATTTTGAATAAATATGAAAGTAGCAAAAAGAGGCAAGGGCACACAAATATTAAATCATATACACAACATTCATCTTCAGAAAACAGATGGTGGTGGGCAAACAATGCATGAAGAGTTAAGGGATATACAGATGAAAAAGTAAGTCATGCACGTAGGTGACAGAAGTGCAGCAGCCATGACAATACAAGTCAGAGACATGAACCAAAAGCAAAAAGCAATTTTTATCAACACAGGTAGATCATGAGAAAGCAACGCAGTTACCAATAACCATTTATGGAGTACCACAGTCACAAGTATGTCCCATAGGGCACAAAGTATACCCAAATAAGATTGAAGAGACAAGAGTGGAAACAGATTACAAAACATTTAACAGTAAAAAGTAGTCCAATATATAATTGTTGGGTACATTAAAAACAGAATATGATTAGTTATGAGAGAAGTTGTAAAGTACATGGGTCTAGGAACAATAACAATTCATTCATATTGCCATGACATATCCCACCAATTACACAAGTTATGAGTCTTGACACCGACTTAATTCTACTACTCCACAATTTAGCTTTAACAGATTATTGGCCTTGGAATTAGACTTAAGTCAATGTTCATGAGATTTTAGAGGTGAACACCTTCGTTTGCATCAAAAGCCTCGTAATGCATAGTGCAAATCTGAGCTTTGTTTAATGTAGGTCATGACAGATGCATAAGTTTCCCTGCGTTTTCTAGCTGTTTTTTCAGGCAGTCCTTTGTTCACCTTGACACATTCTGGTGCAATCCCACGACTTGTTATGAAAACAAGGGGCTTGAATGAGGATTTCTTAATGTCAATTACTCTTTGGTTGCATTTATGTTTGCTGATGATATTTGTGTGTTTTGTTTAAGTGTATGTGGGTTGCAAAGTATACTACATTTGCAACCAACACACACTTGGACAAAACACACAAATCATCAACAGACATCACATGATTTAATAAGACTTCACCAATATAACACCTTGCTTTAATATTGCTTAGTTCAGGGGTTCCCAACCTGGGGTACATGTATCCCCAGGGGTACATTTGCCTATCCAAAGGGGTACATTTAAAGCTAACAGAAGATGAGAAATATATATTCACATATTATTTATTTCCAAAGATCTATACATATATCACTGAATATTATTTCCAAAAATCATTATATGCTTATTGTTAAATAGGTCTATGAATGAACATGATAATATATTTTGTCATAGGAAATCTTAGGGGTACATTTTCACCTGTCAACATGCTGAAGGGGTACATGGTCTGAGAAAGGTTGGGAACCCCTGGCTTAGTTCATTGGATAAATCATCTAAAAAACATCAAACAGGTATGGACTCAGTACCTGTACTCCCCAATGTCCAACCCATTAGACACACGAAGTGGTTCGGACAAATGCTTGCCCCATTTTATTTGCATTATTTGTTCGTTGTACCAATGTTTCAGGAGGCACACAAACCACATTGAATTTAAGGGAACATTGCCCTTGAGAGTTTATACTAGGTGAGAAATTTTTGAAGTTGCAAGTCTGGTGGGATAATTATGAACTGTCTGAATAGATTTGAAATACTGGTTAAAATGTGATGGAAATAGGTTGTAAGCAAATGTCTTTGCTTCAAGTCAAGGAGGTTGAAGTACTTTATTGAAAACAAAATGAGGTTAGTCACTTGATGCAGTTCAATTAGCTCAAGATTTTCAGTGATGCTGTCTAGCACTTTGTTTTTTGCCTGTAAGTGTAGTGGGGCCAATTCATGATGCAGGGGAGACCCAAGTAATTGGGTTTTAGGTCAGGCATAAAGAGGGATAGGAATTGGTCTTGGAAAAGCTTGGTTGTTTAGGGCCTGTTGTTGTTTTTGTGGTTGATGAAGAGTTACTCCAATTTAGAATTGTTTTATTTCAGGCCAATCGAAGATAGGCCATGTCTAATTGTGATGCCGTTGCTGAGCACGGTCTGTGGGTCTTCACCAATACATCCATCGTTAAGATACCAAACACTGAGGTCAGCTTTGACCTTGGATGTTACTTCATGGATGGCAAGGGAAAAGAGGGCTGGGCTGAGGGGATTGCTATAAAAGTCGTGACAAACCTTTGACATCAAAATGTAACCAACAATTCAAAATGCTTCTGCTCTAACCTATCAGTCACACAACTGATGAGTACAGTACAGGCAGCAACCAAACAGTAACCATAAGCAAGGCTCACTGACAAACATTTGTACAAAACTGACAAATAACGGAAGGACGCCAGATGGATTGACTTTGGACCCCTGGTAAAGAGGCCTAAGCCTAGTATGGGATGCAACAGTTGTGGACACTTTTGCTTATCCTCATGGCCACTACAAAGACACTGCCAGACTGGCTGGTTTTGCAGCTACAAAGGCTGATGATGCAAAATGCCAAAAATACGGCTTGACCTCCAAAGTAATTACCACTTTCAACCAGTGGCAATTGACACCACTGGTGTGTACGGCAAGTTCACTGCCCCTTTTTTGAGTGGCCTTGCAATGAAACTTGTTGATGTGTCTGGTGACCCCAGGGTGCGCCAGTGGCTCCACCAGCACTTGTCCCTGGCTCAGGCTGTGGTCAGAGGAAATACTCCAGCATATTGGCCTGTGTGTGCAAGTTTGCTCTGATATTAATTAACTGTTCTTTTTCTGGTTGCTTTTAATGGGTGCCCTGTAAAAGGTGGAGCTCTATATGTAGTAGAGCTTGTTTGCGGAGGTTTGATGACGTAATCGGAGCCGGAGTTGATAAAACCGATATTTTGCGTTGAGGAATGAGAACTAAACGGTAGTAAAAATAATTGTACTGCAACAGGTGATATTACACGATGGTAAAAAAAGTCTATTTTGAAGTTTGATAATTTTTGGTAATCTGAGTTTCACAACAGTTCAGGGACAAAAACATAGGTTTCAACAGTTGTGAATGTATAAAATTTTTAAACATCGCAAACTTCCATGCATTCCATGTTTGGGGGAAACGCATTTTAAGTTGTAATGATACAACATTTTTCTTCACTTTTTTTCTTTTTTTGCTTTTGCAATGCAAGTTTTTTTACTCCGGTTACGTCATCAAACCTCTGTAACCAAGCTCTGCTATCTACGGAGCTCCACCTTTTACAGGGCACCTTTTGATGTACTGACCAGCATTGGTGCATGCCACTTTTTCCGGTTGCCTGTAAAAAGCGGAGCTTGGTTGCGGAGCTTTGATGACGTAACCTGAGTTATTAAAACTAATATTTTTCGTTGAGCAATGAGAACTAAACGGTAGCAAAAATAATTTTACTGCAAAAAGTGATGTTACACTATGGTGAAAAAAGGCTATTTTGAAGTTTTATAATTTTTGGTTAGGCTATCTGAGTTTCACAACAGAAAAAATAGGTTTTAACAGTTGTGAATGTATCAAATTTTTAAACATTGCAGACTTCCATGTATTCCATGTTTGGGGGAACTCATATTAACTTGTAATGATACAACATTTTTCTTTCACTTTTTTCTTTTTTTTGATTTTGCAACGCAACTTTTTTCCACTCCGGTTATGTCATCAAAGCTCCGCTTTTTACAGGCAACCCTTTCTCCTGAATCAATGTTATTATAGCTATTGCCTTCTGAATCCTCATTCTTTCTGTAAGTTTCATTGTTCCCTCAGTTGTGCAGTGTTACCCTGCGCATTGGTTCACCATCTCTTATCAATCACATAGCCTATGATTGAGACTACAGCGTGGTGCTACGTTCCACATGACATTGTTTGAAACCGCTCTGAGTCTGAGGTACAGTAGTAACTACAGTCTACTACAGTAAATTTATGATTAATCAGAATGAGAAACGAAAGAGAAAATATGTACACAAACAACTACAAGCCATGAAAATGGAGTCACTAAGAAATGTTGTAGCATATAGCAAAAATAAAAAAAATAAAAATACGCAATAGACATCAACATAACACAGATGATGGTGGGCAAGCAATGAGTGAAGAGATGAGGCATGTACAGATGAGCAGGTGAGGCAAGCATATATAGGTGAAGGAAGCAAAGCAAGCACAGCAATAATGGTTATGAGGCAGAGGGCAAGGCATTTATTTTTAGTACAACATTCCATAGCAAAAACAAATAGCATGGGCGGAAAACAATGTTTATAAATACACATCATGAAGAAATATAGATTTACCCACAAACCATCATAGTTGCAGTTGGGTGGGCTGCAAGGATGAGTTGTTCCCAACCAGAGATGCATGGTCGAAGTTGAAGAGCAAAGGATGTGAACAGGTTACAGCATTATTAGCAGTATTATATAATCATTATTGATTTCAATAAGTATTAGGTACATGAAAAACAAAACAAAACAAACAATTAAAAATACTACAGTCTTAGTACTAGGCTAGTACTACCGTTGTATTAATTGCAGTAGGCCTATGGAAAAAAAATCTAATGAATGCGAAAGCTAAATGATTACTATACAATTGAGAACAATTCACGGTTGAAGTACCGTGGACCGAGTCGATCGACAACCCTGACTGTAGCCTAATTCCCAAATTCTGGGTTTTTTCACACTGTCTTGCTTTTTTAGTGTTCTTGGTTTTTAACGCTGAATTCTGGCTGTAACTGTGGCGATCACTGAACCGTGAAGTTCTGATGATATAAAATTCGACATCCCGTTGTGAAAATCATGGTGAATCAGCATTTTCTTTCTGGCGTTCGTCAAATGTCTACGATTCGCAGATATATCCGGGGTCACTTTTTCAGACCCCGACACCGATCCTGTTCCAAAATTTTTGAATCCGGATCCGGAATTTTTTCAAATTTGATAATCTGACTCCTGTTCAGACTCCGGTTACTGTCGATGCGTCCGATTTTTTCACATGTTTATACATAAGACATCATCGAATGGACCAGGGGCGCAGCCAGGATTTTTCTAAGGGGGGGGCGGAAGCTATGGAAGCAAAAGCCTTGAAAAGGAAAAATTGCTTGTGATTAGAATAGTCAAGGAAAGCACTTA
>Ga0210059_1000594_pt1 | contig 47881 bp, 23 predicted proteins | sample Ectturendosymbi2_FD_188042 | JGI IMG/M metagenome (GOLD analysis project Ga0210059, IMG submission 188042) | Ecteinascidia turbinata endosymbiont from Florida, USA - Sample 2 (SPAdes) (version 2) | ecosystem: Host-associated > Tunicates > Ascidians > Unclassified | place: Key West, Florida...
AAAATGATAAACGGGGTTGGTTGACTAGATGACCGCCACGGTCTTTCGCCAATCCTATATGACACAGCGCCCCTCTGTTTACACTGATCAACTATTGTGCCATTGTGTTTTCATTTGCTCTAATGTTGGCTAATGGTTGGCTTGCTACCTACGATGGCTTTTATGATGCTTCTGCTTGTTGGCTGAGTCATATGAAACAATAAACCATTGACCGTTGACCATTGACCCAAGCACCCTTTGTGCGGCCCTCGGCAGTCTTTCAATAAAACTTCTAATATTTTGTGCAACAGACTTCGTTCTGCAAAAAAAACAAAACGCGTCAATTGACTTGTGGTAAAATTTCTTTAATGCGGCTCTCATCTAGCAAAGCTCTGTGGATTTGGCTCAATTCAGAAAAACGGTTGAGAACCACTAGCTTGTACCCCAGCTACAGTCAACGAGGCAACTTACTTCTAATGTTTTTGCACGGAAATGATTATTGTTTCACCGTAATAAACAAAAAAATTGCCTCGTTACCTGCAACTGTTGTGCACAGTGTTAATAGATTTAGCGGCTTTTAGCGATAGTACAGTCGGCCATACTCATTTATGCGCATTATAGTGGCGAAAATATTTTCCCCCAGCTATTAAGCCCACTCGCTAAATAAGCACAAAATCGTCCGGTCCCGAGGTGGGCTTATATGCAGGGACTACTGCATTAGAAAAACTATTTTGTGTCTTAACTCTACCTAAATCTAAGTACGTGTTTGCCAAATGATATTTGGGCCACCAACGCAACACTTCCGTTTTGCACAAACTTACAAACGAGGCTACTAGGCTGTTTGTATTATGAGACAAGGTGCAGTAAGAAGATATTGTGGCTGACTCACCAGCTGACAGAATAGATTTCACGTTGGTTTTGTGGTATATTGCGTTGCTCAAAAAATTATTAACGGTTTGGAATTGGTTAAGCGTATCAGCCATTCCATTTAAGAATTTTGCATTTGCATGTCTGCGACGTTTCATCAGTTTATGCTGTTTGCCGTTGTCCACAGCTTGCAAGAGGATTGCAAACGCCTGTCCTAAATAACTTGCCGATTGGATTAGTTCAGACCATACATCAACTTGACATGTATCACGGGTGTTAGGACTAGGCCACGCCCTGCACTTATCTAGCCTATTGTGCAACACAGATATTTACTTACACTCCTCATACAAAAGTTCTCGCTTGTATCGAAAAAGATAAAAATTTAAATAACTTTTAAAGAAATGACAAACTACAAAGCCTTGTCGTGTAAACAAAACAAGCTTTCGGAAAAACTATTCCTCAGCCATCGTCAGAGTAACTGCACCTGGAATCAGTCAAACATTGCAAAACATGTCGTAATGTTTTTTATCCCATAAGGTTTTTGATATGAAGCAGGGACGCTCCTGTGGTTGCTGGCTAGCTTTCTAAGGTTTGTTCCACTATATTGCCTGCGCGTGTCCACTAACGTCTACTCTGTTTTTCGTCGCGTGTAAGTGTTTATGACTTTTTTGTGCACTACTTGTCTACCAACCCATGTACCGTGGAACTTCAGTCTGAGATAAACAAAAACATAACGAAAACAAAAAGGAATTTGACATTCCGCCTGCCGTCTGTAAAAGAGGAATAAATGAAACGATACAAAAAGAAGTGCCCAGTCCTACGCATCTGAAAAACTGTGTTCAATGCGTCATTGCGGCAAAGCTGCATCATTTCTCCGCTGACGTCTGTTCCTTGCGGATGTGAACTTGCCGGTAGCAAGCCACTGCAGAGCAACAGCACATCTCGCACCGACTGTGGTAATCTTTTTTTCAGCTTGTACCATCTCAGCGCTTGTACAGGTTTTGGTATCCTTGGGCCAAGATTGCCACGCTGGTTACTATTTTGAAAGAAACCAAACAATGTTTCAAGGAACACCACTGCGCTGAAGACACATTAGTTTTCTTGATTTTTCCTGAACTCCGAAGCGATTGCCGGCAATAACAATTAATTTATAAACTCATTAAAATCAACACTAAGTTGAAAATACTGCAATAACGTGCGAATGTCCATAGAATCAGTGCTTAACTTTTTTCAAAAAACACCAGGTTTGTCGAGAATGTTTCGTGTAGAAATGCTGATAATCAGGATTTTCGGTCACAACCACGATTTGCGCAACTCGTCGCATCCGAATGTGAAGATTTTCGAAATAAAAGTCTCGCATTTCAACCCTCAAGTTCTTCGAACTGCGCGAACAAAACTACTACAAGAGTTTTAAACAAGTTTTACTTCGTAATAGTTCATCAACATAAACCATGCGTTTCGACCTTGCATTGCACTTTATTCATGTGTAATTCACGTTTTATGAAAAGTGGTTGTTATTTGTGTTTATTGCAACACAGTGTCGGAATCTGCGAGTTGCAATGTAGCTACATCGAGGTCAACTGAATCTACATCCTCGTCCAGTGAATCCAGAAGAAAAGGAAGAAAAAGAAAACGAGGAATTGCCGATGTAAAGGTGAGATTGCTTGTCACACCAACAGTTGCAAAATTAATAAACAGTTTGGATGACAGGTGCGCGCTGTGAATAGCACATCAGTGAGTGTTCTGTTTGAATAAGGACTAAAGATGTGTTAAAAACACGAAAGTAGTTTCCTGTGAAATAAATTGCAATGTATTCACTTGCGTACGTCAATACTGTGGCTTATAGCTATTGAAAGACTGGTATGTGCAAGTTTGAATCGTCACGAAAGGATGAAAGCGGAGCCAAGCAGGCAGATTCCCCACAAGCTGGCCACGAACCAGAGCTTGTTTTATTATCACATCAGTGTTCATGGAAAATTTGCACACTTTCGATTGATTTGAGATGCTATTAAGTGCACTTTGAAAAGTTACTTAAGTGGAAATCCTTCTCTGCAGTGGAGTATTTGGTATCATTTTATCAGAATAGATAGGAGGCTTGACCACGCAGAAGCGTCTGACGCATCGTATCAATTGTAGCAGTGTTGAAACTGTGTTGTGATTTATCTACTCCTAAAATGGCAAAACTCACCGACGAAAGCTGACAGAATTGCAGAAATACCTACTGCAACATTTTTATGCTTTTGTCTACATTTGTTTGTTTGCTTTTGCATTTGATTACCAACTATTGTTTTCTTAACACTACACATAAAGTGATAAACGGGGTTGGTTGGCAAGATGACCACCACGGTCCTTCAACATTTGTACATGACACAGTGACACTCGTATTTACATTAATGAGGTATTTTGCCGTTGTAGTTTCACTGATTTTGATTTCCACCGACAATTGGTTTCCTTATTGTGCAATGGCCGTCAGTATTGTTTCTGTTTAATAGCTGAGTCATATGAAACGATAATAATCTTGAACTTGAACTTATTTCATTTCTTTGTTGTTGTTTCGCGCTGCAGACAAAGTGCAGGCCACTATATGTTAAACGGGGAAAAGGTCGAAAAAACGTGCCACTTAAACTGTCTGCAGAGCTTCAAAAATGTCTTTATTGACATTATGTCTTTCTCTTGGGAACTCTCTCTTTTTGTAAGTATGGCGACATTTTTACTGTGATAAACACGCCAGCAATATGTAATTGATGAACAGAATATAATACCACTTCCTTTTAAAGTCTGCCTTGTCCTTCTTACCTGCTGAAAACAAATATTTGCCGATTCGGCTGGAAAATATTTTTTGCCCTCCGGGTTCCACAAAAACTTTCTCCTATGAATTGCACATATGGCCATCAATGTAATCAAAAGCTAAGTTTATAAATAATGAAAAAAAGAAGTATATTTTTAATGGATAATACAGGAAAGATTATATGTATGGCGAGATTCCTATACTTTGTTACCTATACAGACTGAATTAATACCCAAGTTGAGTTTCGTTGCTGCGTGAAGTCACAAAAAACATGACACTTCATTTTTTGTTTTATTACACTTTTTATCACCCGCCACCGCAATTAGACACTTTCTGTTCAAGTGCCGGAAATGTGCTCCAGCTGATACAGAGTCGAGCTCTGTCACACTTTGTATGAAACCGTCGTCCGTAAACTTTATTCACCTAATCTTACTGGTTTTTCGTGCTGCTAGGTGCGTACGATTTTTGGTCTTCCCTTTATATTTACATATTCTCGGGATGATTTTGTATTTTTTTTTGTTTCATATCATGCCCCAACACACATAGTCAAGATAAATTAGACAACGAACTATCTCCAAGACGCACAAACTTCTGGAATTTTCCATCTAATTACAAACCCTTGATAGCCTCATCTTCAAATACACATCACGGATTTTTTATACATTGATGTGATATACTGTATACTTTTTCACTGCTTCGGAAAGTGAAAACTAAAATGGTCGACTTTCAAGCAAATTCTTTTGTGTTTAGCTTAGCTGTCTCCTCATTACAAGTGTTAGAAACTCTAGTCATAGATTGAATGCTGTATGCAGGCCCGTAACCAGGGGGGCTCGGGGGGGGGCGAAGCCCCCCTACAAAATTGTTTGCCCACCCTGGAAAATGTGTTCAGCATAGTTGAAAACTATTGGACATAGTTTAAAAAGTTTCGGCTCCTCTCAGAAAACTCTTCGCCACCCCTGGTGTCCAAGCTGGTTACGGGCCTGGCTGTATGTAAAACACGCGTTTTCATCATTTACCAGATATACTGATTTAAAAGGCGGTAGTTATTTGATTTCATTTCTCAGTCCTTCAAATTTTCGTCAGCCAACGTGCATTTTGAATAATCAGGGGTGAAGTATGGCAAAAAGGGACCTATTCGCTACCATGGGCGTCCGCAGAGGGGGGAAACGGGCATTTCCCCCCCTGGAAATTGGGATTAAGACGCAAAAATTTCTGGAAAATGTGAAATCACCCGATTAATTCTGACTAGTTCGGTTAATTCTTGCAATGACAGTTTGTTTGCCGATATGACACTCACACTGCACAAGAATCCGGTCCACTGTTTCGGCAGTTATGAGCTTTGCAGTTCACTAAATCCGCTTCTTTGCCAGCAGAGGCAGGTTGCGAAACTCGGGAGCGTTTATTGCGTAATAATAACATGGCAATAAACTTTTGAAGATGCGCTACAAGTCACAGTGGTGTAGGCGTTTTGCCGCATGTACTGTAACTATTGAACGCACACATCTTGGCAGGTAATGCAGCCAGACAGTGACTGCTGATAGGGGTAAAGCACGTCGGCTTATACCAATGGTGGGCGAATTGCGCGTCGCCGACAGATTTTGCGTGGCTCTTCAAAATGAATAGCAGTATCTCAAATTGACAGAGAGTTGTTGCCTCATTTTTAACGTTTGTTTCATTTATCAGTGTGTTTACACAAGTTCGTGAAGTTAGTCACCAGCAGTGTTCCTTGTAAGAAAATTTACATTTGAGCAAATGCTTGTTTTAATGCCCATGCAATTTCACAAGCATGTAGACAGTAGACAAACGACCTGTGAAACGTTTCGAAAGGGCAATGCGATGTGTATACGATATCAAATTTTGAATGTTGCAAGTGCGCAACAATGAGATTTCACTCCGTAAATGATCTGGTGGTTCAGCGTAGTTGCGCACCTTAGAGGAAACACTGCGGCAGGGAGTCTGCGCGATTTGATCTTAACCATTACGACAGTGAACCTGAATCGCAAGTTAGGCTACTTAAGTTCTCAGAGGAAAATTAAAATTTTTCAAAAACGCATATTGTCAAACGCATTCCGTCCTTTTCCCAATGACAGAATGATAACGAATGTTTTTCGCGAAGAGGCAATTGCAGACCACAAAGTGGAAGAATACTAAAGTAAATTGTAAGGCTACTGGAGGAATTCCAAGCAGACTTGACCATTTCCAAGTTAAAACCGTGCTTAGCATTCCTGTTGTTGTAAATACATTAAATGCTAATGTATCGGTGACGGTGATGGCTGTCCAGTTCGCTAACCATTTGTTACAAACTTGTCTGCTGTAGAAATAAAATTGACCGAAATGCAAGAAAATCTAGTCCAAAAAAAACTTTAGTCAATGTCATTCTACACTTTATTTCTGGCGACCGGTTCCAGAAAGCAAATACCCAGAATTTAAAATACCAGTGTATAACTCGTTTCTGTGTATAGCACAACATATTGCTGTGAATTTTTGTTCTCTGTAATGAAGTTCATAAAATCAAACCATCGTTCAACCGTGAAAAATGAACACTTGGAAGAATGAATTCGCACAGTTTTAGCAACGTACTGTCCAGATTTTCGGGGACTAGAAAATCAAACTAAAACTTAATACTGACAATTACTGTACATGATTTAATGTAAAAGTTGCATTCTTTACCGCATTTGTATTGACACTACAAACTGGTTTTGCGGCTCACTGGTGTTTTTGGTTTTCTGCGAATCACTCTTCCGTTGAACATGTTTGCCCACCCCTGGTTTATAATATTTGTAAAGAAGCATTGCTACCAACAAAGCGCAATTTTTGCAACCAATGCTCCCTCTAAATAAGCGCAAATGCGCAGTACCACCAGATCATTTGCGCAGTGAAATCTCATTCTCGCGCACTTGCAACATTCCGAAACATTGGAGAAGCACGAAAACAAGAATAAGCTATTTGAATTAAATGTGTAGTTTGTTCGTATTTTCATATGATTTTACACTTATTCTAAAAATTCACAAAGTTTGTAGCTCCTTTAGAACTCTGTTAACTCAGTTTTAAAACATCTATGCTCACTAAAAAAAACATTTGCTCAGTGTAAAGTTTCTTAGAAGGAAAACCATGTATACCAGTGTTGCCGTAACATTGGACATTTTTTTGTATACATCCATTTACATTGCATCGACAACAGCCTGAAAAAGATAAGCAAAATGTCGACTTTGCCCCCCCTGGAAAAATTTCTGCGGACGCCCATGTTCGCTACGTCTTCCTGTGTTATGTCACGAAGAATTCCCTAAAACCACTACTACTGTAACGTTGCCAATCGCTGTGGTTCCCTGGTGGATGGTCACTCCCTCCTTGTGTAGAGTGGATTGCTGCACGCCCACTGTTCAGTTTTGCTATAGTTGCTGGAAGATGTGCAAAATGTTTCATTAACCTAATATGACGAAACAATGATGCCGTTGTTTGGAGCACGTCAGTCGCATGCTACAAAATAACTCAAAACCACCACACCAGTTATCACCAAACTGTTTTCGTAAATTTAAATCGATGTCATTTCCTTCCGATTTGCTGCTGTCGCGCTGACATGCTCTGTCATCAAATCAACACGACGACTTTCATCTCTCAGGTGCTGCGCATCGGAGATTTCACAATTTATTCATTCAGTTGTCGTAAAACTTCTTGTCTTGTCTAATCACACTGATTCTAAAAGAAACCCGCCGGGCTTACTGTTTAGTCGCTGAAAAGGTTTGAATAATTAGTTTGCTGGTCTTGGCCCCTTGACCGTCGATCCAGACTTGTTCGATATCAGGTTTTAGTTTCTGTTTTGTGTTCGTGACGTCACACGTTCCGCTAATGTATTTACGAGTTACTCAGCCTGGAAGACGTTCACCATTAAATATTGAGTAGGTTGATTTCTCCCCTGTTATCAGGAGAAAGCATGTTTGGTTTGTATCGAAGCATTTGAAAAGTTCTAAGCTGAACCAAGAAGACAACATTCATGTGCAATTTAAATGAATCTCAGACGATTTGTCGACGATTTTCACGATAATGTTGAACCGATGTTATTCGTTAACAGTGCGAAAGCATCCCAAAAGTGCTTCCCGAAGTAAATTTGATAAAACTGGTCAATTTTGAAAAACTCTTGCAGTGAAACGTTCCGCATGATGAAAAAACTAAAAATGTAAGACCCAAACAAAGCCGGTGGAAAAACTGTTTCATCCACTTATCTGCAGGAACGTGTTGTTGCAACAAAATTTTTTGCCATATTTATTGATGCGGTCGGTTGATTCGTAATCAAAAGACAACTTCGCTATTCATCGTTAATCCCTGAGATTTGGTATAGTGCGCAGGGGTGCAGGAGGCAGGGGTGCAGGAGGCAGGGGTGCAGGAGGCAGGGGTGCAGGAGGTGCAAGCGTACCCCAAAAAGTTCTGATGTGTCGAAAATCTGAGAAAAATTCCTGAAAATCTGGGCAAAATCCGAGAAAATCTGGGTAAAATCCCTGATAGTCTGGGCAAAAATGGGGCCCAACGTCGTTTGACTTCTAAAAATGACGCCCAATGTTTGCAAAAACACATGAAGACCTTTTTTTGGAGGTCACACCAAGAGAAAATTTTTAGGCAAAAGTCACACAAAATATTTTTCAGGCTAACTGGTAAAATGTAAAAATTCTTTGCACCTCCCAAAATTTGCCTGCTCCTACACCTGTGACAGTGTGTACTGTTGGAATCATTATTCCGAAAGCACCTGGAGGGAGCAGACTGTCTGGAAAACTGGAAACTTACACCGCTGCTGTCTCTTGAACGTCATTTTTTCGAGGATTCAAGACCAGTTTATCTATTGGCTCACACCTTGTAGTCACTTATTTTCGTTTTTATTCTCTTTGATTTTTTTAATTTTGACGAATGCGACAAGCTAATATTGACGAAAAAACGTTGTCGAGACAAGTAATGACGCTAACCCAGTAAAAACTGAGCACACGTGTATAAGAAACTGCTTTTTACCGCTGCTCTACTGTAGAAGTAGAACAACTTACAGTTAAATTTCGAAACTATTAATAAACGCAACAAAGTAAAAAGCATGTTCTCAATAAGTGTTGAGGTAGTATGCTCTGCGTGGTATGCTCTGTGATGTAACAAGGTTCATTTTGAAGAGGATAAGTGTGAAAAGTATTAACAGATACCGTTGCATAAATAGTCATGTTTACATTTTGTAGTTATCCCGTTGAAAGTTAATACTCAAGTTTTCTTTACCGATTAATTTTGTGTCTTTCTCAAGCTAATGGTTGACTTCATTTGTGATGAGGTTTAAAAACACAACGGATAAAAACCTGTAATAGCTATTCAGCACTCGCTTGCGATTCTCCATTTATTCAGTATTTTTTCAAGCACGTTTGTCAAGATGTTACATCAGCAAAAATCTTGCGTGTTCCCTGAAATTTGCATCGAAAATCGAAATTTTAACCTTCACGACAAGCGAATTCTATATGAAAAATTCGAAATATCTGCAAATGACTTTCAAAGAGCAATGCGATACAACTGATAAAGCAAGAATTCTGGCGTAATGCATTTCACTAAGTCAAATTGCAAGATTTTTTTTATATAGGTGTATTAGCTTGTTAGTTAATTAAAGCATTAATGCATGTGAACATGTTCACAGCACAAAGTCACATCGTGTCGATCTCAACGCGTTTCAGGAAATATAGGTATCGTTTTGTGTTTCCAGCCAATGTACCGCTCCAGGTATGAAACATGTATTGCTTGCTTCTGCATTTGTCAGAGGCTTGATTCACAATCTTCGAGATTACCTTCTAACCACCAGGGGTTAGGACCGACCTTTGTATTTTTACGGACAGCCAAGAAAATCAAGTGAAACGATCGATAAGCAGTAGAGGCAGGTAAGGAAATTATCTTGCTTGTTTTTGCTTTAAGCACTGAGCAAGCGCAGAGACAGCATGTCCGTTGCTAACACTGGAACTTCAGATCTTTTCTTGAACAAATTCTTGAAGTAAAATTTGGTGCTTGTTAGGGAAACGTCGGCAGCTTACAATGATGTTGAAATATGTTTGTGGAATTAATTTCCATCAACCAAATCCTTTGTGCTTGCTATAGAGTGGATATAACCGATTTATTCCAATTTGAGTTCGATAAAGCAGTTAAATAGTGCAATGACAGCCAGAAAATCAGGTCAAGAGTTGCGAGACCCATAGTTCAGGTAGTTCTGTTAAAAAATATTAAGTTATGTCTCACAAAATAAATACACTTATATCTCCTTTTTCAACACCAAAAATATATCTTTTATAAGTAACAGATTGCGCATGCTCGACCTGGTAGAAACGTGATCGAATGTCATGAAGTGGTTGCCCTAGTGTCAAGCAAATATCAACAGACAGGTGACATTAAGGTATTCAATAAATCTCTTCCTCGAGATTTGAGAGTGTCGCTTTCAGTTTTATGTTGATGATTTTTGGAAGAAGGAAATAGATTTTGTTGAGAGATACGTAGCAGCTTGCAAGTTAGCAATCACCGTTGTCCATGTAAAAAAGTTTTAAATATTAGCTGAAGCAATGCCTGCATTACTATCGAATTAATACGTAACTTATTGTTGTCGCAAAAACACTATGCATTGGTATTTGATTAGTTGTTTGTACAACTTTTGTTCCACTATACTAATGTGTTTTTTCCAAAATCCCGGGTTAAGCTTTTCACGTAACGTATGTTGGAAAAATGGCGTATGTTAGTTTGAAGGCATAAACAGCTCCTGATAGTCGCTTTCAAAAACCTTTAATCACTTTGACATGCACACATCAAAAAGTTTTCCAGAAGTAAAGCTTTCAAAATCTGATTAGTTTTCAAAATACCCAATTCACACACAAGTCGTCCGTTGTACAATAAGTGTTTACATTGTAAAATATAACAGCTATAAAGGCAAAATAGACAATTCCTATGCGTTCGTTGGCTGGCGGCTATCCTGTTAGGGTTTTCAACAAATAAAAGCCTTTTCTGGAGAAATAGCCATTCTTTAACCAATTTTATCTTAAACAAAGTGATGACTTTAGATTTACAGATATCTATCGCGATGAACTGTTTTAAATGATATTATAACTAGCATTTAAAATTTTAAAGACTGATTTCGCATTTACTCTGGCACAATGCTACGAATGTTTATTCAAAAACTTGTGTTTTATTCAAATTTGAGTAATATTCAGATAAAAAGAAAACTACTGCATGTTTTAGTTGGCTTTACTGAAAATCCGTTTGTATTTTTCAAACCAAAATTTAGAATCCCAATTTTGGTGGTTTCCTTGAACGCTACATGCTCTATATTAGGGTTTCTTAACCTTTTCTCTCGCTTATGCCTTGGCACTTTTCAAAAATGAAAATTACCACTACATATTTTTTAACTTTTTTCACTGATAAAAACTCATTTAATGATTCAAGCGACATAAACCGCTTTTATGAGGAAATAATTTAGGAGTCCGAAAGGAATTTTGTTGCGTCCAAAAAGCTATGATGCAAGCACACAACAAAGTCATATTTTGTGTTTTGTTACTTAGGTCTTGATTATAAATCATGCAGCACACACGCTGTGGAAGTAAAACCGGCAGCTTACTCAGAAAGCCTACTCTTGCAGAGTGGAAAAGAATGAAAGTAAATATGAGGCATACATTTGAATCATAATCCAGTGAACCACTTCCAGAATTTTGTAATAAAAATTACACATTGCCAATAAATTATGGTTCAGAAAATTTTCTCTTTCTTGCAATTAACCCTCTAAGGGTGCATTTACCTCTCGGAGGTAAAAAGCGTTGTTCTGCACACCTCTTTTATTAACGTTTGGTTCAGCTTTAGATCTGTGATAAAAGAATGCCTACGTAAATACATGGAAGCAAGCAAGCGAAATTTAAAAACATTTTAGTGGCTCTCGAATCTACCCAGTCAAGAACAACACTTGCCTGATTCTAAAATTCAGGGCATGCTTTACACACTTGTGGCAAACGTTAGGTTTTAAAAAACTTCGAATCTTTCACGAGTTTTGTGCATTAACTAAATAGATAAAGTTTAAGCATTCCAGGATTTTGTTTTTATCCTGCAGTACAGTATTGTATAAATTTTATTATTCAACATTTTTTTTCATAGATATGCATAATATTATTCAGCATTTGTTTTCATAGATGTGCATCTCGGAAGGAGCGCTAACCTGCAATATGCGATATTAAAAAGCGGTTGTTAAAAAATTTTTTTTTAATACGAAACGAAACTTTGCTTATCGCCAAAATACTTTATTACATCTTTGCCTTTACTACCTCCCCGAACATACGTACTTCTTGATTCGGCCCTGATTGCGAATTACAAGGAATTTGTCCAGTTTTTTCACAGCAAGCGGGAAGAGTGATCGTTTTTGACGAAAGGTACGATCGATCTTGAGACGGGATCACGACGGGGACGCCAAAGGAATTGGTGCACCAATCGATACGTAATTTCTTGAGCGCACAAGTCAGACTTTCGTTCCAGCAGGTCTGATGTCGAATTTACCGCGAGGCGTGTAGAGGGTAGTGATAACATTAATCAAGTATTGGATTGTGATTTTTGTTGTCTTTTTAGGTAAAAAGCGTGTGAAGATTTTCTCTTACCATTCCTTTACGAATTTTTGTTAATTGTATTTTAAAATAATTTCACAATGATATACCGCTTTGTTTACCCCCCAAAAAGGAAAATAACACCCAAAAGTTAACATTTTCCTCAAATCACTTCACGTGGTTGCTTACTGCAAACACGTTGGTCTTTTAGTGAAATGAATTACGTCAGAATGCCGGATCACAAAGTTTTTGTAGAAATAACGTCCTTCTCATCAAAAAAATAGCGTCTGACAGAAAACAGAAACTTGTTTTGTGCAAAAAATTCTTGAAAAAACTTCGAAACTGTGTTTCGCTTTTTGAGGTCAACATACTCCAACTCTAATTACATCTGCAGCCATGGAATGCAGTGATTTTTTTAATTTTTGTTGGAAGATTTCAAAGATTAAAATCACTTTTTTGATTAACTAAGTTGTCACTGACAGGCAAAATGGAATATTTTAAAGATACGATTTTTAAGAATCCCTCGCAAATGCTTTTCCCACTTCATAAAACAAAAATAGCATGAGGGTGACACATACATTTTCAGCAAAACACATTTCATGATGTACGGGCAAAAATTCTCACCGCGTAACTGGAAGTAAATCTTTCTACAACATTCGTTTAAACAGATCTGTAAAAATGTTTGGCTGTGTTGACCCTAGTTTTAAAACGTGAAATACTCTTGCGTGTAACATCTCATCAGTGCTCGACCTTTCCGAAAAATTTGCTTCCGACCTCGCCCTTCGCATTAATTTCTCCAGAGGCGAAAGCAATTTTTGTTCGTAATTTGAACGCCATCATGTGACGTTCAATCGACGTTTTCGAAGACCTTGCACAAATCCGCCACCAACCGTTTTGAAACGTGTAACTGATGTCAGTGTTGCTGCGATTTGACAAGCTTATCATGTGGGGCTTAGCCTTGCCTTTTCATCAGTAGTTCCATCTTCTGTAATAGCCAGCAAAACTGTTCTTATTCCACGCATTGAATAGACACAAGTCAGAGATAGCCTCAAAAAACAAAATAACAATTGCTCAAATGGTCTGGCTTGTTTTCTTTTCTCAGTGCGCTTGACATGAATTCATTGCTGGTTTTCAGACAAGTCTTTGTTGAAGACTGCTACATCTTACGATCAGTATGAAAAATCAGCGCATTGAGCCTTAAAACCTTTCTTCCTTTTCTTCCTTTACATGGAGATGTATTCTGACATAAAGTCGGTAAATTCCAAGTGCAAAAACCAATCGATTGTAATTCCAAGGGCAAACCCAACTACTGGACGTTGTCCTGAGAATAGAAAAAAGAACAAATAGATACATATTATGTCACAAAGCATTTGTTCAATAAGACATTTATGCAGACCTACGGTTAATCAAACCACCAAATTCATAAAGTTGAATTTTAGGTTCATTTTCAAACTGCTTGTGTTACAAGGCACGTATAAACGAAATCTGCCAGCAAGGGAAAAACTCGGTATTATACAGCTTTTTTGCCTGAACCATTCCATATCAAATCAGTTAGTTTATCGGGCTTGGTGAGTGCTCCTACGAATTTTGAAACACTTTATTAAAGGTCAAGTTTTATTCAGACAACAAACATGTAAAAAAGGCTTTTATTAGGGATAATAAAACCTCGCGTAAATGCGGATCCTAACGCAATTCAACAAGGCTTTTGGACTCGGAACAAAATATTTATGAATATTTTATCAGCTCGATTTTCATGTACTCCTCGTCAAAGCACCGGCTTACTGGTATTTGCTTTCGTTAGACATCTATGATGAAATGCTGTAAACGAAATAACTGCAAAGGCTTTGTTTCAAGCTAACAAGAGGAGGAAGGGTTAATGAGGAATATTTTCTGGCAGTTATCCTATGCAAGAACGTAGAAACAGTCATAACAGTAATGTGCAGCTGCCCATCTTTTGAACTGAAACAAACAGGTTTTAAAGAACAAGTATGAAAACTCAGAAACTCAGTGGAAATTAACTACAGCGTGGGGGAACGTCGTTTTCAGTTGTCCATAAGAATCTATTCCTGAATTTTATTTTTTTGGCGCGCACGCTGTTGCAAACATATTTCTGAAAAAGCATGAATATGGACGTCAAACCATTAACTGTGAATTTTGCGATCGAGTGGCAAATACTTCCATTTTGAAGTTATTTTGATTGTACGCACTTTGCGTAAATTAAAACTTTTATGCATTTTGTGTGACTGCGTCTGAGTAGAAAGTTAGGGCGAAAACGCCTCTTAGGTATGATTTGCTTCGAGGTCTTCAGCAGTATGCTTGTTCGATGTTCTTCGCTTATACGCGCAACGGGTCTGCTTTCATGTTTTGTACTGGACAGTGTTACATTTCCTCATGCTTGTATCATGGATCCGCTTCATGCACACTGCGGTGTGTGTGTGTGTGTGTGTGTGTGTGTTAGCTTGTGTGTCTGTAGGAGGCGCCCGTTCAGAAAGACTTAGACGCACATGCTAAGTTTTGATGAAAGTTTCTCAAAAAATGCATGTTTGCAAATTGTGATACTTCCCGTATCTCACATCCCATAGCGCCATATCGGGAAACCCTGTTAAAAACATTAAGGGAAGAAAAACTTCGTGCAGACAATTGTCTCCTGTTTATTCATTGTTTTGTTGTTTTTGAACACACCGCACTTTTCAATGTAAGCATTCTGCGAAGCTGTCGAACAAGCAGCAGGCTGTTTTATGTTAAGTTGCTTTCACAGGAAATGGAATTTTACCTTTCGGGAAGTTTTGCGTTGCCATTAACGAACGAATAAGAAAGTGTCGTAAAATGCCAGTAGCGAAAGGGGCTGGTTACGTTTTGAACAGTGTTAACAACAAGAAGAAACGAGAGAAAAGTATCAAAAGAGCTAGTGTCGACCAAAGGTGTCCTCCGTGTCTCGATGAAGCGAATGACAACTCGTTGCCTGGGGAGGCCGCCGTCAAAACAACACAGAAACGTCATCGGGGATGCCGTCACTGTCGACGTAATCACAGACCGCCGCGACAAATAGATTGCGAAATGAACATGTGCGTGAAGTGTGTTGGGTGCGAGAAGACCTTGCGCCTTGTCACATCTGATGACCGCGACAACTACTTGATCACTGTAAGATCGTGCTGCGCGGACTACAGAGGAAGACTGGCCAAGGTGAGGTAGAGTTCTTGTGCCCTGTGCGACTTGTCACGTTTAGTCACAGAACCTGGTGGGTGTGCGCAGAAAATTGAAACGTTAGCTGGTGCTTCTTCTGACCAAAGTCTATATACGAAAAGCCCGAAGCTGCATTCCAAATGCATGAGTAACTTGGTTCTTCCTCTCGTCAGTAGCTAATTGTTTTCTATTTAATACGCGGGAAGATCGACGCCATCTTTTCAAAATTTGCTTTCGTTTGACGAGGAAACTAGTTGGCACTTACGTTTCAGATTTTCATCAAGTCAAAATACTTATCCTGGTAATATTGCAGTTCGACCACCAAACATTTGGGGAAGAGGTCACGAATTTTAAACGACCGTTTATCTAACGAATAGCACATAATGTAAGTGCAGTCAAACAAATCTTTGCACAGCCTTGCAGTTGAGGTACATCACAAAAAAGGATTTTGTTCAGGAGTGAAGCATCTTGTCATTGATAACTTTTTCACCAAGTAACCGTCTAAACCTCTTCACTTTAACTCATAATTGGATAAAAATCTCAGATAGTTTTTACACTTTTCGTCTTGGGTTGAATCACAATTTGGACCAACATCATTTTTCCTGTTATTTGAGGAGTAACATTTCGTTGATATTCTAAATAACTGAATTTTAAATCCCATTGGTTGAGCTGGTAAATGTTTTGTATATTAAGTGCATAACAACAATTCTAATATTCTACTAGTATAAGCTTTCAGAATTGAGAATGCGGAATTTTACATGAAATCGATTTCCATACATTAAACAATTTGCCAACCGATCCCCTACTTTCCCTGTTGTGGAGAGCAGTTACTTGAATATAGATATGTGCAAGTTTGAATCATGGGTTGTCAGCAAATTGACTCTTTTTGACGTCATAAGCAAAAATATTTTGGCGAAATGAGTTATTGTTTAGTGTACAGTAACTTTTATGAGGTTGGCTGATGGCAAATAAATGTGTTTAAAAGACGTTTAAAAACCACTATTTGAATAATTATAAAAAATCCTCCTGAGGCCATAAATTTTGGTGTCGTTTAATTAACAGTTTAAGAAAAACTATCTACGAGTATAATCGCAACGCACCACATATTTTTGCGAGCAAGCACGAAACTGAACTTAAAATAAAACCTTATAGCAGTATATATATGAACATTTATTCAAATTAGATAACTCTTTAAATGTAATAGAAAATACTGTATATCACGTACCAAGCTCTAGCTTGCCTACACTACATATCGGTAAAAGATGATTTTTCCTGAACAGGGCATCTGGTTCGCAAGTAGTTTTATTTGTTCCACGCTATGTCAAAGTCTTCTATCAATGAGGAGTGGTCACAAGTGATGGGGTAATAAATATTTTTTAGTACCTAATACGCAAGTTTTGCAAATATTTAAGTGCATATGCTTCTCAAAGCAAATCATTTGAATCGATCGATAATACATGAAATGATGTAATACTTGTAATACTCATGTCAGCTACAAAAAAAAACTTTCACGTAGCGTTTGTACGATAGCTTATCAAAATAATTTAAACAAAGTTAATCCACAAAAACGAATCGTATGAAAAGTTAATAGTGGTAAAGATGTTCTAGGAACATTGAGATTTTCACAATTCCGTTCTGACAACCTCAAAATAAGCCCTCACTTTGGCTCCGACTGTCCCTAACAAAGTGTAGCCCTATGTGATAGAAACAAACTAACCTAAAGCCCCACTAAACCATGTACGCAACAAGCTTGCCTGCAATATATAAGGATTCGGGGTCACAACGGTTTATCATCAACCATTGATCTATAGCTGAAAATGCATTACCATCGATAGGGTGCAACTGCAAGTCACACAACACGAAACTTTGTTCGTGTCAAACATTCAGCAACACCCTGCTAGTGCAAAAGAAGCTTGTCATCCAACCTGAACCATTGTTCTTTTCCCCACCTGTTTGGCTTAGCCATTGAGACTCAATGGGCCAGAAAGGGGTTTTGTCGCCGATGCAGTCTCAGACAATTTCTCACGTGGACACAAAGCCACGAATGGTTTAGTTTTGCGACGTATCTGGTCTGTAATTTTAGCAGCATGCGCCGGAGACCCTGTGAATAGGTGAGAGGTCTGGAATGCTGTGGAAGGTTTTGCAATAGTTTGTCTCACCTGGTGAGAAACACAGCGGTTAAGTTTATGACGTTCTGGGTCAAAGAAATTGAACCGCGAGCCCTGGTTGCCCGGGTTGACTTCTTGTTGATACGTTCACGTTTGGGTGGTTCAGGTTGACTGGGATACATGGAAAGAAGTCAGTAGCTGCTTTTTGTACAGTAATGTAGCAGCATGGTTTGCGGTGCCGGTTATGTGTACATGTTCAACCAGTTACGGGATGAGTAAACTAGAAAAGGTAGAAGCAGCATGCGAGGCCTTTATGTATGACACATTAAGACTCAGGATATAATTTTCAAAGTTTTAACATTCAAGTTGTGCAAAACCAGCAGTTCATAGTAGCTGAAAAAAAACGTTTGACTTTGGATCCATTGAATAATTTCTGGGATGGTGCAACCTTTCTGCGTCATGTTCAGCGACCGTAAAAATTCTAAGCAATTATTCTGATAATAATCATTGTTGAAAGGTGGTAAGACGTTATGTCTGATCATATTCCTTTTGTATCAAAGACAAAAGTAAATTGGTTTCTAATATGAAACGACTAAGCATTAATCATCAGTGATGATGTGAAAATGGAGTGGATTTGAATTTGATAAATGAGTTATTTCATTCTTTGCTTACTTAGACCAACTTTGTCAAAGTAGCTTATGGCTTGCTTTTGAAGAAATGTTGCAAAGATAACTAGTTTGTGATATCAAACATTTCACTCGTGACACCAGCTGAAGATCGAATTGCCGGTCAAATCATCCTGTGATTTTTGCTGTGCTTTTTGTAGGCAATTACTCGTTTCTATCAACCGTCTTACAGAGCTCAGAAATTTGATTGTCGAAGCGTTTTAGCCGTAATGCATATAACTTCTGTGAGATAGGGTGAAGAGGTATTCGCGTTATGATTTCCTTAAACAAACCAGTTAAATGGTATGGCTGGGGTTGATTTCGTGCTACTACATATAGCAGTATGACCATATACTCAAATTGGACGTGCAATTCACCAGTGACGCCCAATCTGCTGGTTTCCACTTTTGTCAGATAGGGAGGGAATGAGCAGTTTTTGTAAATGAAGGATTTTGGTTAAAATCATTTGTTTAAAGACACGCAGTGCCACTATTTTCTCCTACAGTTTTATTGTTTGACATAAATTTCGGATTGCCGATTTAAAAATTTTGCCTTGCCGCGTTATCTCTTTCGTCACTCGGAAAAGATACTGTAACAAAATTTTCACCAATCAGGTGGAACGTTCAAGACGTAAAGTAAATCTGAAAAATCGAATTGCGACGAACATGCACAAGCGAAAATGAGATCTTCTTGCTCAGGTGTGTAAGGTTCTTTCGGCGAGCAGCAATGAGTGTAAGAGAACTTCTGGACTGAGACCTCATTTACAGCAGCTTGCTTTACCTTGCGTTCGAGTTGCTCTTGAAGTGTGTTCTGTGTACTGTGGTTGAATCGAGCACCGCGGCTCCTGTCGTATAAACCCCTGGACAGTCGAGGGTCCTTGTACAGCAGTTTGAAGTGCTGTTGCTTTGTGAGTGCGGAGAGAAAAGCCAGTGTTTGCAGAAGGTCGGCGTGAAATAACTGAAGAGACTCATGAAGGCGGAACAAGTGGAACCAGATGCGCTGGTAAGGTTTTGCAGTTGCCATTTACGTTTTTACACTGATCGTCGAATACTTCACTGCACGCAGCCTACAGATGATGCACCCTACTTTGCAAATATGCAAACACATGATCTGCTTCTTTATTGAACTTGTATTAAAGTGGCGTTTTATTTGGTTATCGAGAATATTTTATGTGCGGTGTATGTTTGGTGGATTAACGTGTTTCCACAGGCCCTTAGGCTGGAGATGTAGCAGGGCTTGCGAAATTTCTTTTGAGGCGAGATTCGGACTTGATACAAAATTATAGTGGCACTTACTAGCACATACAGAAACGCTGAACTCACTGTTGTATGCTGCACCAGAAAATAAAAAGGCGCGCGACTACTCTGAAACAACGGCTTACTTTTTGTTTTTGCAACTTCATCTGTGTCGATTAGGGCGACAAACACTACGGATAAATTTTATGTGTGTGATCCACGCTGTATGCTGACACTTGGGGGCGCTGCGCAAAAAGTAAGCGGAGGCCCAGGTATGCTTTTCGAAGTGAACAGCAAAAGATGTCATCAACGTTTGCGCACAGCAGTTGCAAATGAACAAACATTAAAGGATATTTCTGTGAAATCAAATAATTAAAATCAAATGACTTTCATTGACGTTAAAAATGTTTTTGTTGCTAAAATTATTATCGTTCAAAAATTTTGGACCTCGCCCTGACGATCACAAGCTTGACGTCTCTGCTTCTAGTAGTGCAGAAATTATCAGTACAGTATAATCTAAGTTTACAGTTACACTGAGACCGGTTGAGCAACCAAAAAGTATGAGAAACTCGTTACAGAGGTAATTGAAACAATGGGTCGGATAAATCGTTGCGAAGTTTGCCAGCCTATTGTTTTACATGTTATTGTCATAGCAACACAAGGGTCGGTTGCATGTTCAACTCCCATTGTTTTATCAAAACATTCACTATTGTTTCTGGACAGTTAAACTGAATTCCCATTAAAAAGTACTTGGCCATAAGGCAGCATAAAATAAATCTCCATCAGTGAAGACCTTCTTCAAATGTAACCATTGATAGTTAGTTTTGTCTTTACCGCAGATATTTGTGCTCAGCGCAATGTCACTTTACGCACCAATGCTGTTTCAATTCGAATATATATGTTAATGATAAGTGACCTGGGACCTAACGACCAAGACGGGCGATATGTGAAGAGCTGCGTAGGGATCAACCATCAGGAAATGGAGAAAAAGGCCCGCTTAGAAACTCAAGGAAGCATCTGTTGTAAACTGTAAACTTTCTTGCAATCAAACTGAGGATGCAGTCCAAGTCCGACCTGAAAAGAGAAGTATGTGCTTTGGAAAAGTGATGGTTACAAAGCAGCATCGCAAAGTCTCAGCGCCGGATTTAGGGGAGGCCCAAGGGGCCCGGGTCCAGGGCCCCCCACCAAAGAGGTCCCCCCACCATGTTCATGGGTTTAGCCATATGTGCGACATGGGCGTGCCACTTAGCCACTTTTAGCGAGAAAAGTTCGTTTGTAGACGCTATTTGTTACATCGGTCAGCCAAACAGCAGTATTTCACTTGAAGAAGATTTGATATTGTGACGAAACAACCATTACACTTATTAGTTTCCTGAAAGTCGGCCAGGTATCTGAATCTAGTGAATGCAAAGCCAAGCTACGTAGAACACGCTAGCTTTCGTCTCTCCTCGTTTCTGGCAGATTTTGCGTCTGCTCTACTTAGATTTGCACAGGTCGCATTTGAGTAGGTACGGCTACCATACGCCCTCTTTTTGAAGTACGTGTCCACTTTTTTCATGAGAAATGAAATGTTCTCCGAGGACATTCGAAAATGTCCTCTTTTTTGCATTCTTATTCTGCATAGCTATAATCAGTGGCGTAACTAGAGCTTTGAGTCAGGGTGGAAAACTTAGCTAAAAGCGACCACTGGCCACTGTATAGGGCCCGCTAGCCTCCACTCGGAAAAAAAACTTGAGAAATGATGGTGAATCCGGATGATGATGGCTTTGTTAATACCCTAAATCACCGGAAAATAATCTGAAACACGCTAAAAACAACAACCTACTGAAAACCAAACGAATACTAAAACCGAAATATCGCTTAAGGTGGCAGTCCGGTTTTCACATTTAGATTGCCAGGGGGGTTCGCCCCTCTGCCCCAAGTCAGTTACGTCACTGGCTATGATATATTGTTTTTGCATACAGTAAGCTGACCCCACTCAACTGCAACAAAATACGAACTGGCGGGGTAGCTTAGATTATGGGTAAACCTGCGAGTTGTCTCATTAATCTATGTGTTGGTTGAGTTAATTCTCGCCTGGAAAGGCGGGAATGCTTTCACATGAATCTTTATATAGCAGTGGTAAACCTTTTTTCAGTATCTCAATGACCTTGGCACTAGAGTTCGGATTGCTGAGGCCATTATACTGTACTGCATTAGCTTTGCTGATGAACCGTGATACTGTGGTGTGATCAGTATATTGTAGATAGCTTAGTGTAGTAGTTTTAGTATAGCTAGTCGCGCACTCTAGCCGCGCGATCAAAACGTGGAGCGCGCAAACGTTTTCTTGCATTTTGCACCTTATGCATATGAATGCTGTATGGCAAAGCTTATGTAGGCGCTACTAAACATTTCTGCGCGCTGCTAACATTCACATAAATTTTTGCACCTCTGAGCTAATCAATAATGCTGAAAAATGAAGAAATACGACAGAAGTATCCTTTTTTCAGAAAAGGACTAAATTATTTTGAAGCTGAGTGGATTACGTGTTGTTGCATTTGCACAGTTCGCAAAGAAAAGTGAAAAGACTCTTATGACTTTGTGGATATTGCGTACCAAAAACTTATTTCTCGTAGCGTAACCAGGTGGTTATCACTTTATCGCAGCTTGCTAAGGATGCTTCAACTGTACCCAGCTTCAAATTCATACTTCATGTCCATCGACAAGCCAACTGTTGTTCTGAAACGTTTTTTTGGATATGCTTTGAGCGAATTCCGTTCACATTAAGATATTTGCAATTATTTGTGGTTGCGTTTATTGAGCAAGTTCAGAATATTGAGAAGTCAAAAGCATCAGTTGTTGAGGTTGTATCGTGTTTCGCGACTGTGAAGGCAAGGATTCAAGAAAGACAATCAGATGTACATATCAAGTCAAGTTAAATCAGCACTAAGAAAATTCAGCGAAGGCAAGGATCATGACTGTGATTCATTCATGTCAAATATATCTATATTGCACAAGTCTTATGCTTCACATCTGGCTTTGGACCACTTCATTTGCTAAATTTAAATGCTTTGACTAGATTCCTCGGTTTGCAAGCAACTAATTGGGAAAACGATGAAACATGTGAGTAGTATCTGCTTGACAGAAACGTTTCTATTGATGATGCTGAAGTAAACTGTTTAACCAATACCAAAACTTGTTCGAGTTCGTACGAAAAGAGCATGAACCAAATGCAATTTATTGTAAATTGGTGGATCATGAAAGATGGGCAAAATATTTTGCAACTTGCAATACTATTAAAACGCTTCAAGAACTGATAAAGATTGCACAGTTCAAGGTTATGGCTCCTTACGCTAATGAGGAACGATTTTTTCCTTGATGCAGCGACAAACCAAAAAGAAAGAGAAACCTTTCTGGTTGAACCAGTTTCTAGTCTAAAGCTGGTGTGCAATTTGAAACATCTTTCATGCAAGCAGCTTCATAAAATTGCAAAAGGCAATTCTACATTTTTAGGAAATTTAAGAAATCTGCAAAATATTCACGGGATAAATAGAATAAGCAAATAAGGATTTTGTTTTGTGCGTTTTGAATGAAACATTGTCTACACTGGACGTTTTATTTCAATGCTTAAAACTACTCAATAGGCCTAACTGTTATTTGACTTGTTAAGTGTAAGTAATACACTCAAGTAAATGACAGTCGTATATTTTCCTCCCTTTTTGCGCCGAAAATATGGCAGCCTTATTGAGCTTATTAATAAATAAACATAGACAGAAAAAAGAGGATCGTCCCCTTTACAAGTGTAGAGCTTATCCAAGTGGTTCTAAAAAACATTAAAAGCAAAAGAGGTAAAAATGAGAGAAGCTGCAGCCAAGTCAAGAAACATTCAAATGACTATTTTATAGTGGCAGTGAAGTCCAGCGGAGACATTTCTGCTGAACCTGCAAGAGGACAGAAAATCGAAGAACATGTTCTTACAGACTTAGATCTACGTAACGATGACAATAGACCTAGTTTAACCAGCGGCGCAGCAGCAGAAGAACGTCAAGAAGTAGTATCGAAAAACACGACAAATGAGTTGTCTGACGCTATCATTGGAGGCAGCGATGTCGGTCTCTGGTCATCCAATATACCGGAAAAATGTGGGAATATCGGTTGAAATACGAAAAGTAATTTTTAAAACGTGATGTTCCACAACACGGAAAAGACAGAAACTCGTCACGGAAATGCACCACAAGTCTTGTTAATTGCCAGAACCACGACGCCGAAGTCGTTGAAAAAAGCTGGCTTTGTTTTCCCCTTTCACAAACTTGTGTTTGTTTAACGTGTAAACTGATGTTCTCGGGGACGACTAAATGTGCGCATTTACCTATTATTAGAAAAGGAATCTTCGACTGGAAGCACGCTGAGCAGCCAAGAGCAATCAGTGGAACATAAAGACGCCACGATTACATTTAGTCGCGGATGTAATTAATCACTGTGAAGAATTGATACAGAACTAGCTAGTCAGGTCAATCAATGCGAACAACATTGGAAATCGCTTCTGCAACGTTTGGTTTCTGTCGTAAAATTTATTGCTGAGCGAGGACTGGCGTTCAGAGATAATCAAAACATTGGATCGCCCAGAACCTTTTTTAAGCAAAATTTCAAAAAAAGAAAATACGTGCTTCTGGAGACTGACTTTGCAACAATTTCACAAATCGCTAACAATTTCATTGTCAATTATCATGTTGCATCATAAAGTTTTGTTAGACTTGAGTTAACAAACGTGACGTCAGAAGATTACGTCATAAATATTAATGATTCTGGAAATGCTATTGACTTATTCTGCCATCCACTACCTAAAGATTCTATATCCGCACATGGGGCCTCCCACCACGCCTGGGTCCCGGACCCCACCATTTAAATCCGGCGCTGCAATGGCTGAGATGAGACTCTCGTAAATATCGGGCATACAATCGAAGTTGTTTGAACTTCACCCTCCTCGTGTGTATCTCTCGCCCCAACGATTATCTCCTATGGTGTTGAATGCGAACGCAGGAAGGAACATCAGAGCAGCGTTTTCGCGTAAGATCCACATGCCTGCAAACATTATTATTCTATTAAAAGTCTTTTCAGTGTATCTCGAAAAAATGTCTCCGCTGGATTTTAACTACATATATTACGCAACGCTAGAGGGGGGCAACGTGGTGAACAAGAAAGGTTCAGAGAAGATGTAAAATAACACTACAATATTATTGCTATACACTTGAACATGTGCGTGAAATTAACTGGATTGTTTCAGCAAGCACTTAACGTACTTCGATTACAACTTACCATCAGTTGTTACAGTTGAGGAATGTCTTTCTATGATTTGCATTAAAATCAATACGATTTTCTTCGATTACTTCAACTAGTCTCGAATCTTTATCCGACTTCTCACACTTAGACACTCTCTAGATCAGTGCTTCCCAACCTTTTCAGGCTTGCGACACCTGACAAAAGAGATATATAATTTGCGGCATCTAGTGGCGATCCCATAGCAATTTGGTTTGAGGTTTGGCAACATTTTGAAAATATCTTTTCAATGATATACTGAAAAACGTATTAGCTCGCGGCACCCCTGGGTATAGTAAAAGGCACCCTAGGGTGCCGCGGCACCCCGGATGGGAACCACTGCTCTAGGTTTTCGAGGTTAAACAAACAACTGATAAAGTAAGGCTTTTAACTTTGCTCAAGCTGTAAGCATTGCGCCATTCAGATCCGTTCTGCAAATGTTTAAAACTGCTCCACTCGGGTAGCTTTGTTTGCCAAGAAAAGCCGAGCAGCCCCGTCCGTCCAAACTATGCAGCAGCACTGCGATGGAGTGGCGCAGAAGAGTGACTTGCTGTGAAACATCGGGCAGTAGTGCTTTTGTGTGACTTGCTGTGAAACATCGGGCAGTAGTGCTTCTAATCGAAGCAAAATCTTCAGTCCATTCTGTGGCAAAGCGCCTTTCAGGCTTATGGCTGCTTTCAATCACTAAAAATAGAAGAAAAACTTTGTTTTTTTTCGCTGACTATGGTTTTGCTGAAAAGAACTGGTAGTGCATTCAAATGTGCAAAGCTACGCGTTTTGCCGCAGACCTTCGCAACGAACTAGACAATACCGTGAAGACGTCTTTATCACCTAAAATTTTGCTGAAATAGTTGTAGTTTGTACCATTGCAATTATCTGTGTTGGCAATTCTTTCAACAAGATATAATTTCCAAATGTCAAGAAAAATGTGCATGAGTGTTTAGTGCTAATTTTGTCAAAATATCTTTCCATGTCCGACCAACACGTTAAACATTTATACAGCACTGTTGACAATACAGAGTTCATTGTCGTAGAATTGTGATGTCACCTTCTTGCCTTCATTGACGACTGACACAGTCTCCGCACCGTACCGCTGACCAGCGTTGGATAAAGAATTCCCAAAGAGTTTGCGCTTAACTCTTCGCTTGTTGTCAACGACTACATAAACACCAATACGTAATGTTTACACGATTTGCAAGCGGAAGCCGACCCTGGTTCTTCTTCATCTTTTGAGCGAGTTCTTCTATCCACTGCTTGGCCGTACGAGATCTCGGGACAGGTATTGAACAGTCATTCGATTGCCTCATCGTCCAGAGCCGTCAGGCCGCGCAGACCACGAGGAGGTCGATGGATTGGAAGTAGGAGGAAAACATGGTCGACGGTTGTTTCTTCTGCGCCACACTCACAGGCCGCAGAGGAGGCCATACCACATTTGTACAAGCAGGGGCGGAAACGCCCGACGCCAGTGCGGGGGCGGTTAAGCCAGACCCAGGCTGTTCTTGGGAGGGTCGGGGTGAGTGCCGGTGTCGGGGATGAAAGTGCGAAGTCTGGTTAAGGTAATCGCTGGGAAGCAAATGTTAAAGTTTAAAGTTTAGCTACACTTAGGATAAGAAAAAATTCGCATTCCAATAATGCAGATGCCTCTACTACAGCTACCGTCGAATTGTTAAGCAGAGCTTTAGTTGTATCCCTGACTTCACATTAAAAAAATCTCAAAGCAAGATAGTGTTTGGAATCACCTCTGCACGTTATTTTTTGCCGCGTCCAAATCAGCAAATATCAGTATTTTTCAGACTCTCAGCCCGACGATTTGCTGGTAATGTTTCGCATGTGTTTAGTGAAGACAAGAAATAAAAAGTCTAGATCAGTGTTTCTCAAACTTTTTTATTCCATCGCCCCCTTTTCACTCTCGACTCGTCGTTTTCGCCCCCCAAGCCTGATAAATCAAACACAAGGTAGTCAATTAAAAAATTTTATCTAAAGAACGTAGTAAATAGCTGAGCCAAGATGTTAAATAGCTGAACTAAGCAATTGTACTTCGACGCTAATATTACGTTCAGAATTATATTGAAAATACCTCGTAATCCAGGGCTACGGAGCCGGAGCACCGGAGCTGGGTATTTTACCCGGAGCCGGAATTCAAAATAAAACCCAGGAGCCGGGGCGCAGTTGAAAATTTAGGACCGGAGCTGGAGCTATGGCCACTAGAGAGGTAGCCCCTGCTCCGGGTCTCTTCCTAGATACAAACGGTTTTGCCAAACAGACTTAACGTGTGCTCTTTATAGGATACTAAACGCAATTGTTACAAGTTACAACACCAGACTGGATCTGCAAGCTTTTGATGTTTCTTTGGTTTAATAATCGCTAAGATTGTGACATCGTAGTTGGCAGGCGTGGTGTTAGTGGTTGAACAATGGTTCTCAAACACTGTTCTAAGAGCTGCATGCAGCTCCAAAGCATACTTTGTGCGACTTTTAGCAATCTTTCTGTAACAGATTCTATTTGAATAAGAGCTGATGACGCCTACTTCGTAGGCGAAATATATACTCTGTAAGAGGTTGGTGTCTGATTCTTTGCTGGGAAAGGATTCCTTTGTTTAGGCAGTGTCTTTCAGTAACACCTCTAATATTTTGTGTAACAGACTTCGTTAGTGCAATAAAACAAAACGTGTCAATTGACTTGTGGAAAATTTTTTTGTCCCGCCCCCCTAACATAATCGTAGGTCTGGATTTGGTTCCCTCCAGCGAAATGGTTGTGAACCACTGTTGAAGAAGTAAAAAAAGACGTAACTACCACAACATCTTACTTTCTAGTCAGAATGATCAAGCCGGCTCTGTAGTAGTGTAGCGATCTAAAAAAACGAGCTATAATGAATAGGTATATAATAAAATATCCAAAGCTTTTGTAGCTTTGTAGTCGTGCTGTTAGCAGGGAGTATGATTAAGATATGATACCATTGAAGATTTAAGCGTAAAATGCACGACACGCCATTGTAAAGTAGGAATTTTTATTAGAAACCATTAGGCTTACTAGCAATAAGGTTTCCCTGATTAGCCAAGTTCACTGGGAAACATAACGTTTACAAGATGTAGCGTAACATGAAAGTTACAAATAATTGGTAGCAAACTAGCATTGCTTTGCAGAGCAGTACATTATCAGGATGGTATAAAAATCAATGTAAACAAATGTGGACTTTTCTTGAAGTTTTCATCTGTGGAAAAAATCTGTTTTCAGCACGGTAACCATCCGCCTTACTTTCTCCTACGTTTTGCGTGTTAAACTGTGCTTTACTTGCGATTCACTACTTATTTTGAATGCAAAAACAAGAAATCAGAACTTTTCACCTATTTTTAAAAAGTCAAAGGTAAATTTCTTCTCATACTATTTCTTTGAACAAAGGGATTTTAAACACATCTTATTTGTGTTAATGCAAATGTGTACGTGTTTGAAAGAGCACATGAGAGTCGACTATACATGTTTTGCGCTTTTTGCACGGTTTTCCCGGGCAGCGCTGTTAGCTGGAATCGCCAAGGCTGCAACAGGCAAAGCATGCAACGAGTGCAAAACACTTGGTCAATTGGGACTTGTCTGATTTTAAATTTTCTGACACAAATGCAGTTTTCCAAACAGCCATTTTTTTATTCTGGTCGTACGAAATAACAAAAGGTCCTCACACTTCAGGCATTGACGGAAAACCAACGATTGCCTTTCAAGAAATTGTTTATATTGCCGTTATCTTGAGTTACGTTTCTGCTAGTGACTGTTCTCTGAATCGTCTGAACCTTTGATTGTTATTTTGTCGCTGATTTTCTCATGGTAACCTCATGGTAACCGCGCTGCTTGTAGAAGACTACCAGATTAAATTGCTCAAAAAGATTTGGTGTATTCTCTTAGTTTTGTGCACCTTATTTAATTCATTTTCTATTCAACTTAAAACACACCAAGTCAACAAAATATTAATGTGTGAAAACGACCAGAAGCCGGAGCTGGAGCCATGAAAAAAGAGAGCTCCGGAACCAGAGCCACAATCATGAAAGCCAACAGCTCCGGAGACGGAGCCGGAGCTGTGTCATTTTTATGACGGCTCCGCAGCCCTGAACAATCCACGCTGTAACCGGGCTCATAGACGATCCAGAGTAAAAATGTAACAAATAAATTGCTGTAGCAACAACCTCCAACGATTATATCATTGTAAAACAAAATTTGCAAGAGAACTAACAAGTTATAATATTGGGCTACTGAAGTTGACTCAGTGATCGATTAGTGGTTCAGCATTTTCGCCCCCTTTATGTTGTTTCGCCCCCCTGTCGCCCCCTTTGTTTTTTTCGCCCCCCTTGCCATTCAAAATCGCCCCGAAGGGGGGCGATTCCGCCCACTTTGAGAAACACTGGTCTAGATTTTCTGTAGGCTTTCAAGGAATCAGCCGCTTTCATCTTTTTGCGCTGATTCAAACTTGAGCATATCTGTATTCAAGTAACTTCACTCCGCAGGTGAGAAAAGCAAGAAATCAATCGCAAAATTTTAATAGGGAATCGATTTTACGTAACGCTACGCATCGTCAGTCTTATCATCTGCAAGCAATTTTATAAAGTTCTTGTTAAATTTGCAGTACGTTTTGAAGCTTCAGTTCATGCATATAGCTGAGAAAGACGTATCTTCTTGTTTTATTTGTCGCGGTTGGGGTTGTGCGGTATTTTCATTGCAGTCTTGTGGTTGTTTACTTTCTCCCATCTTGATTTAGCCTTTCAACGTTTCACCTGCTAGCATTACTTGCAGATGATAGGACTGACGATGCGTAGTGTTACGTGAATTCGATTTCCTATTAAAATTTTGCAATTACTTCCTTGCCTTTTTGACCTGTGGTGTGAAGTTACTTGAAGACAAGAAATCACGTCATCTCTTCAGCAAACTTGTTGAACGTGATTCCATCGTTTTAGTTTTGCGTGTGTCATTGGGCGAATTCGTCAAGGAACTTTCACGCAGCATTTTTTAAAATCATTGGTATAGGGACGTCTGCAGCGGCTGTTTCGTTCAAACTACATAACAGATACCAATCGTGGGACAACCGTGAGAGTTCGAGGTTGGTCCAAAAGCAAATGCTTAACGCTCGCAGCTATTTATTGCAGGACGTTATTATTATTATGATGCTCTGGCAGCGGTAAAAACAGAATGTCAAACTTACCCCAGGCAAATGTGAAAGCACTTTGTTGCGGTCACATTGCAGCAACCGGGATGCGGGGATCGGCGATGATGCTGATCGCATTGTGAGTAAAATAACGGCGGCGATTTTAATCTGAAGGAGAATTTCGCCAGCTTCGTTCACAAGACTGACAACAAATGCGTAAACATTGCCAGGACTGTAACTAGGGGGGGCGCAGAGAGGCGAGGCACCCCTGAAAAAAATTTTCCCTCTGGAAAAATGTGTTGGACATATAGTCTAAAACTATTGGACATAGTTTAAAAAATGTTTGTCCCTTTCATAAAACTCTTCGCCACACCTGATGTCCCAAGCTGGTTACGGGCCTGAACATTGCGGTCAGTTGAAAAGACACAAATAGGCAATTAAAATAGGAACGTTAACAAAAGCAAACGTCTTTTGCCACAACCGCACAGTAAGCGTGCTTTTTTGTATGGGTTACTTTGCTTGTTAATCTACTACATTGTGATGCAAACGATACCGCATAGAGATGATATCTGAAATATTTGATCAATTTACTTTTGGTTGAAATATTGTAAAAAATTGTAGTACTGAGCAAGATATTTTTTGCATTCAATGACAAACTGCTCTTTTTAAGCATAAAACTGAAGCCTGACCTTGACTCATTCGCTTTCTGCAAAGGTCACAAACGCCAGACATTCGCTTGCCTTGCTGAATCGAACGAAACGTTCTGATTCACTGAAAGGCTTATTTATCTTTGATCATGACTGAAAAAGCAAGGTTGTTGTGCACATTAAGTGAAACACAGCTCCCTGTTAAAATTGAATCGAAAACTACAATGCTGTAGCTAGTTGCTTTTTATATTTTTTGCACTGCCTGAAACAAAAAAGAATCTGAAATTGCATTTAAAATAATGGGGTTCTAATTATACATTTTGTATATTTTCTTAGCAAACTGAATAAAAATTTTTGCTAAAATTTTAAGACGATTTGATCAGTGGAAAAAGTCATTTTGATATTATCTGTAGCACTTTTTAGAAATATTCCTGGAGAAAGATGTCGTCCATTGCAACTGCATAAAAGAAACAGTGGTGCTGAAGAAGAACTTTCGTAATGGGATCGTACACTTTCTTCTTGTTTCAAAACACTTTTGGTAATAACTTCAAATATTTGCAGATTTAAAATCCAGTTTTTTGAAACATTTTGAAATAAGTCTTCAAAAATTTTGCTATGATTTGTGTTGGAAGTTTTTGAGTGATGAAAATAAATGTCTTTCTGAAAAACTTTGATTCATAAACCATTAGCGTCTGCAAGTTTATCTGTGGTGAAACAAACAAAAAAGTCTAACGGCAAGCCAATTTTCGGGGGTTCTTTCAAAAATCATAAACTGCTCCTGGACTGCAATCTACCGAGGAACGCTACAGGCACACTCGGTAAATAAATCGGGCACATTCAGTCAAATCGGGCCTCTGCGTAACTACGTGACGCGAACGCGTTGTGGGGCTGAGACGTGAGAACGCTGCAGATTCATGGAGAGCGCAGGTCACGTGACTGCGGCGACCGTCTCGAGCGCGAAGTGCCAATCGTCAATCGAGCAGGAGCTTAGACAACGCGTGGACAGCGTCGCTGTGCGTACTTGACGTGGTGTTTGCACTGTTAGCGCTTTGCCGGAATGGCGTACAGCTTGGTCGCTCGAGGCAAAGAACTTGCTGTTCGAGTTCTGTGGAGTAGATGATTTCGCCAGGCCGGTCAAGTCGATGCTTTCCTCTCCGCTGACCGAGGCGAACCGACCGTCCCGGCCTTGAGTTTTGAATAGGGTTGTTGAACACTTAATAGGTCAGAAAATAAATATAGATTGCTTCCGGGATGGTTTTGAAGAGGATAAAAAGTATTTTCGTAATGCAAGAACATTCGCTGGACTTGGGAGCAAACCAAGCCAGATTGACAGTACAAATGGATTTAGAAAGCGGCTTTCGCTGTTGTGTAGTGCTGGCGCTTGTTCTGTCCTTCGAACTGAACGAAGCATGTCGGAAATGTTTGTGACTCTGCCATGGTTGTCCCGAAATGAGCATGTTCAAAACAAAGCTCGAGGTGCGACCTACGTTCGTCGTCTCAGTCGTGGTTAATGTTTTACGCGATGAATTTTCGGTCTGTGTAAACCACACACGCCTGTTCTGAACTGATGAACGGTTAAAATGAGCTGCGCAGGCTGGTGCTGGTTTGAGCGTGAGATGAAAGCAAACCGCGGGTTTCTTAACAACGTAGCCCTTATAAGTTGTTTTAAGTCGTTTGACACCAGTTTGGCACCTGCTGTTCGTAGACTTGAGACTTAACCACAGGCCCACTGTACGAATTGACATTTTTTCATACAAGCTTAGCAGATGGCGTTAGAAACACGAGATATGCTGTTTGAGCCTTAACTTGCGCAGCGTTAGTTGTAAATACATAGCTGCTGTATCGAAGATGCGAAGTGGTTTTCACAACAGGCTACTTCGTAGAAAGCTGTTACGCCAAAGTGCTCGACACAATGCCCAGCGCTGAGCAAAGCTTATTACCAACCAGTTGACCAACCAGGTTAGAAGTTCTATGTGTGGCCATGATTTCAGCATTAACACGCCCATGAGATATTGATATCAGCAAGATGTGCTTAGTAGGCCTAACACTGTACAACAATATTTTTGTGGTTTTTGAAGCCTTGCTTATCTCAGATGCTAGAAAACATTTATGCAGTGCTGGAGGACTAAATGTTGATGCACGAAATGCTTAGAGTCACTGTGTTTGTTCGATGCTCAATTCAAAATCAGATCGAACAAGCGCATCAACATTTTTCATCACCGCAGCCTAATTTTGTTCGTAAATAAACTGAGGCAAAATTTGATGCGATGCAACATCTTTTTCGGGTTGGCTTTGCAGGAAATCTGCGTTTTACGCTTATTGCCGTTAACCAGACCCGGCTTGTCTCGCATGCACTGTTAGCGCTGTCTGACCTTTACTTAGCACAAAATAGTTATATGTTTTCACAAGCAATTTGGTCAGACTTCGGGATGGTGCAGACCCATCGCGCACCTAAATTTATTTGGGCAGCTTTCACTTGCCCGGAAGGAATCAGAGCGTATTAAAAGATAGCAAATCTCCAGCACTATTTCCACCTTTGTGGTCGCGTCAGTGGAGCACAGTGAAGCCTGTGCGATGGCCGCAACCATAAAAGGGTGGTGAGCCTGCCTTCCATCTCACAAATCCCTTGCAAACTTATCTGGAATGGTGTAACTTTGTGTGCTGGTCGAGTAAAGTCGCATTAGATCGGGAAGAATGTCAACAACTTGTAGCAAAAACGTTCAGCGAAGATTTATACGTGAGCATTCTACGCCAGAAAGCATGCTTCTTGCAGTGATTGGTATTGTCCGCATTCTAGACTCCAGCAAACGTAAATCACAAAGCGCATACGATCACGTAATGACGATAAACAAGCTTTGAAAAGACTTCATTTTTGGTTCCACATGGATCACGGTCCGCTTGTCCTGGGGTCGTAGTGGTGCGCTAATCTTCCTGAAAAGGTTACGGGATGCGTGATATCTAATGCTTGCGCACGCACAAACCGTACTACCAATTTTCTCAAGACTTTGCACTGCGGACCAGTGTTCCCTCCAAGAAAATTTTACACTGAGCAAATATTTGTTTTCGTGCGCATGCAATTGCGCAACCATCTAGACACACAAACAGTGAAGCGTTTCAAGCATTGCAAGTGCTATGCAATATATCTACGATACGATATTAAATTTGGAATGCAATAAGTGTGCGAGAATGAGATTTCACTGCGCAAATGATCTGGTGGTACTGCGCATGCCCAACTTAGGGGGATCACTACTGCGGGCAGTGGTCCTGAGCGGGGGAGTAAAAAGAGACTTGGTTAGTAAAAATGCTTTTGGTGAATATAATTTCCTGTAAGCTAAAAAAATTGGCGATCTGTTAACGCTTGCTAGCAATGTTTTCCTGCCTGCTCCGTTGAGCCCAGTCTGCCCTTTCTTGGGAGTAAACGTCGCGGTTTGGGTTGTTATGAACCTTGGTATGAGAGTGAGGAGATGTAACGTGCGAGGAAAGGCGACAGGAGCCGATATATGATCGCTTTACTGGTCAATGGGATTTTGAGAGACGTACAAGTTACACCGCAATCGTTCCCGTATTTTCATCGCATTCTGTTATCAGTCAAGACGCAGTTTGGCATGATGATCTGCTAGCAAAACAATGTCTGTTACGTAGACTGCCCGAAAATAGCCTGCTTGTGGACCGCGAAGAGGTTTAGGACAATCAAGGGTGAACTTGCATGTGGACGTCTCTGAATTTGTTTTACGATAGCACATATTTGCCGAGTCATGGTTCAGAGCAGTGCTTCTTAACCTTTTTCGATTTCATTCACCCCTGCCATCGGTTGCTGCATTCCCATTCACCCTATTGAGAATACATGGCTGATGTACATCGAATGTTCATGGTCATACCACAGTATTTGCTCTACTTTATCCACAGCATGCTTTCCGTCATGCAGCAAAGTGTCTAGGATCTTGAAATTTGGTTTGATTACAGATTCAGCTTCGCAAAATTTTTCTTTTCCAGGGCCGTCGCAGAAGTTCCGGGGCCGTCGCCAGCCCCACCGGCCCCCCATTTGAAATCGGTGCCCCACATTTCACGTTTGGCCCACTGGTTGCTGCATACATCCGATGCTGGAATAAAAAAAGGCCCGCCCTTCTGGTTTTTGGCCCCTCCTGGTTTTTGGCCCCCCTGCTGCTAAATCCTGGCGACGGGCCTGTGAAGTTCGCCATTTCATTCACGATTGTTGATGTATTTTGGGTAAAAGAAACAAGACAATCACATGTTACCAGAGGATACAAAAAATTAGGAACATAAATTTCATTCACCCTGGGGTGAAGCATACCACCCGGTGAAGAAGCACTGGTTTGGAGCACGACGTCTCTGCGCGTGGTGGATTTACTCACGACCGGTGCCTTGTTTGTTGTTATTCGTACTGTATTTCGAAATATGAAACATTTTATGCAGTGGCTCCCAACCTTTTTGCGTCTCGTGACATCCATTTCGCTTAAGTGGAAGTTTGCGACACCTTTGACAAGTAAACTATAAGCTAGTGAAACGATCACGGCACCTTGGGGTGGAAAGACAGGATCAGTGACTGGTTGTCAGCAACGTCGTCGTTGTGGTGGGCTTAGCAGTTACAAAATATTTGAATGAGTTAAACAAACCCACTGCGGGCTGATTAGGATGCAGCCGATTTTAACCGACGTTTCTAAGTAGCCTATCATTTCTGCATGCCTTCTGCACAGGTTCCCATGTAGTGGCGTTAACTGAGTAATTAGGCAGGATGGCGCTTGAGGATAGCGCGGAATTAGACCACAACCGGGATATACAGCGGGCCCCCAAGTACCGCTGTACTGTCCGGAAAAGTCATGACCCGGCTGGTAGCGTGCGAGAGGTGAGTGGGCCGAATTTTTGCTTGTATTCAACACTTTGTGAAATCGGAAGACTAAGTGTGCATTGAAAAAAATGAGCCATGAGCGCCCTGTAACACATTGTATAGAAAATCAAACGTTTTGTTATCATTTTTGCAGCTGACGCTCCTTGCAGGGAAGATCTGGCCTGTTTCTCGGCTTGTTGAGGTCGTTTGCGTACTGAGTTGTTTAAAGTGTGCGAAATGAGATATTAGTTTGTAAACAAAAGATAAGTCTCCATCATTGCAGTATGGTTATTAAAAGGTCATTGCCTTTTTTCTTTCTATAACCTTTTGCCCAGTTGGTAATTGCCAGCATACGTGCAACGCTATTGTATTTGATCGAAATGTTGGAGAGGGTTTCTTTGAATTGGATCACTTGTTTACCCATGCCCTATAAGTACCCACACTCGTGGCACGTGCCGCCTTGTCCGTAAGTGCGTTGATCTCTGGGTGAGTACTGAGGATGAAACATGAAAATGTAAGATGTTGCATATAATGCCGGGGAACCCAACCAACAAAAGCTCCGGGACGTAAAATAACTAATTTCTAAGAAAGGTGTAGCATTCTGTCGTTGTGAGTAACATTCACTTACGGTGCGTTCACTTAAGGGTACCTTATATTTCATAAATTCTGACGTCACTTTCTGTCAGGTCTTCTGTTAGTCCATTGTGCTTCCGCAATTTTAGCCAAAGCATTGATTTCTTCGTCAAAAGCTGAAACCTATTTGCAGGAGATTTAACCGCCGTTTGACATTTGTTTTAAAAAATTGTGAAAGCATTGCTCGCTGCGACAAGGCGGCCGATTATTAAATTCATTTTCTCTGTTAAGCGTAGGAGCCCCTTCTACCTAAACTTTCAGTGGTTTCTGATTCAACCGAGTACGTTGACAAATTTTCGAAGCAACGATTCTTCAATCTCGAAAATTATTAAACTTAGCAAATGTGTTGGAGTCGTATCAGCAGCCAGGTTTAGTTTTTTTTTAATTTTTTTATCCACTTCAAACAGGTTTTATGCCGGCGCTCACGTTTGGCAGACCAAGCATAGCGGTATGGACTGCAAAACACTTAACTTTTTGTAGCAGCTTTTTATTTCTTAGACTTGCGGCTTCTGGTGATGATGATGACTTTCGCATTGAAAATTGCAACGTTCGTTAAGAATTCTGTTCTTAGCTAAGGCTTCCAGCATTGCGTGTGGAGCAACAGCTTTTCAACCGAATGAGTTTTGACTGAAGATCCTCCATCACAGATTCAAAACTTCGCTTGCCTCAAACATTCGACACGTGCACTGTCCGAAGGAACGAAGTCATGCTAATTGTTAAATAGCCGCCTTTAATACCATGGCGTTCAAGGCACATAACAGCAAAAAGGTCGCTGCTTTCTGTCCTTTTACGAGCATGAAGTGTTCTGATGGACATGATGTGTCGTTTTAACTTACACCGGTTGAAACGGAGATGGCGGCGCAATAACAATAAATTAACCTACTCTGCCGGCAGTTATTTGGTTCTTACTTAAACGAAGTGGTACCGGCCCTCTTAAATATCCACGCTCCGCACAAAGACTGTTGATTCACCTTTTGTGTACACACAAGCGAATAGCGATCGTACACTTTGTGTATTTTGTACCTTGCCACTCGACAAATGGGTGTTGGAATATTACGGCTTGTATGGTTAGCTCATACCATACAAGCAGGAAAGGCGTGATAACATCTTTGTGTTGATAAGAGGCATTATTTCAATGTGTTTTGGCCAGGTTTTGGGGAAGTGGTTAAAAAATCACGTCCGGCTGTGAAAACGCAATCGATAGTGCGATAGTTTTAAAGGGTATTTTTTAGGTGGCTGTTCCCACGTCATCGACAGAAATCAAATGTAAGTTTTCAAACGACCTGTTCGGCATTCTGAATGACTACGGCACGACCATTCGATATGTTTTCGAGGAGTAAAACGAGCATTAAGAGCTTAGCCGGATATAGCGACGCACAAACGATTGCACGCTTCGCTGATTTCATTTTCGCTGCTCTGCAACTCCACCCATCTCATGTGGAACAGTTAGGGCATAAACTGCTCCAAGGTGGCCCGCCCGTAATCCTTTGGTAGAGCGATTTCCAGTATCTGGGAACAAGAACCTGTTGCACGGACGCGCTGCCTCTCACGTGCGGTCTTCACGCCGGTAACAGCTTGTGAGCAGAATGCAGTTTTTCACCTGCTGGAAGCGTGCAAGGGTGAAAACACAACGAACCGCGCAACCGTGCACGACCAGTCTGCCCTGCAACGCGAGGCTCACGCTGCGCCACTGCTGGTGGAAACGCGAAGGCAAGCAGGGAGCCCGCCACCACTGCCGATGTTCAAATAGTGACCAACCGCTCGAGTGCTTCACTTTTTAATCGCAAATCGACGAAGCGTTTTGTTCGGCTCAAGGTCAGAGTCTGACCGTGCTTGTTTGCAGCACGTTGACACCAGCCTGGCTTTTTCAGAGGCGAATATCTCGATCCACGTTGTCGGCAAACAAAGCAAACATATGGGGCTACGCTTCTATTGCTTTTGAACAAGCAAAACTGAAGTGGCTGCTTTTTATATCGCGAACGTAACTGTTGCATTTTTTTGACAAAGCAGCCATTTCCCTACAATTTATTCACAAGTTTTTCCGTAATCCAGGATGTTCAACATAAGTCATCTCGCGTATGTGTGTTTCAGAAACACAACTACTGTGACCTCTTCGCCTTACACCATAGCGTAATTGACACAATGCTTGTGACATATGGCCACAATAAGGTAAATTTCCGTGAGTCACTAGAAAAAATTAAACTTTAGGAAACTCCAGTCTTCCGAAAGGACACGCCTTTAGTGAAAGCAATGGCCTATCTGAGACGTAACTAATAGAGCGACACATCGCTTTGGGTCATGCCGCATCAAGAATGTTTAATCACACGGAAACGAAACGAAATTCTGATTGCGAGTCCAGGTTATCAGTTGTTACACAAATGGGGTATGGCCCCTTCTGCGGCCTGTGAGTGTGGCGCAGAAGAACAAACCGTCGACAGTGTTGTCCTCCAATGTCCAATCCACCAACCTCCCTGTGGACTTCACGGCCTGACGGTTCTGGATGATGAGAGTTGAGACAATCGATTGGCTGCTCAACACCTGTCCCGAAATATACTTCGGTCAAGCAGTGAATTGAAAGAACTGGCTGAAACGACGAAGAAGTTATTGCAAAGATGCAGGTCAATTGCTCGTCACGACTCTGCGCACCCACGTCGCTCGCTTCTGGAATTTCTTAACTGGAACTGAGACGTTCTGGTGGGTGATCGCTTTTTGTTCCGTCACGCACCAGACGTTACGCAGAAGCATCCGAACGTTTCATACTTTTCGCGATGTCTTTAATGATCTTGATGGATGAATTGTTGCACGACGTTTTGGTTTTGGCCGATGATGAAACGCTGCAGTGCGAAACGTTAGCCACGTCTTGCTTTATTAGTTGAACGCCAGCCCTTTGTCAACGGCTGTTTTCCGTTGTTTCCACAAAGAGGTCACTGCCACCGATTCATCCGGTACCCTACTAGGCTCATGTGTTTGCTTACTCAGCAGGTTGGCGCTTTCGTATTTACTACCCCAATGCCATTAAAAATGACTGATCAGCCATTGGCTGTTCGTCTTAAATGCTATTTTTCCCGGTATTTGAAATGCATAGTTGACACTATGCCGTTTAAACGCACAAATTTATCGAAGGACGACGTGAGATGTGAAGCCAGGATCTAAAATTCAAGTGTTAACATCATACGTTTGAGTAACATTCATCAAAATGTGACTGTAAATTGAACTCAAACGTTGACACCAGAAACGTCGCACGAAACTAAGCTATGACGAAATGATCTTTGCAAGATAACCACGAGATTGGGACAAGCTCATGGTCGACAACCGCACCGTCACGTTCAACCAGGATCGCTTACACAGGTTGTTGTGGAACATTAGAAGAAACTTTACACAGCTGTTCCACAACCTGCACGCCAATCGTACGTAGTAACATGCTTTCGTTGTGAATTCAGCAATTTCTACTGACACAAAATCTTGCAAATGATTTGTAAGAAACGCCCGACCTGATGGGTAAGTTTTTCCAATGCACGAGAAGCAGCTGTGCACAGTAACATTCGTTTACTTGCGACATTTGCCACTTGTCACATGCTAAGCTGAACCTCGCTCTGGACTTGGACCGCTGAGTTTTTTGAAATATTAGTTTGCTCAAATGCTTAGCAGGCTTCTACAGAAGTATTTGCTGACATTAACCAGTCGAATTTCTTGTTTTCAGCCAGAATTTATTGAGTATTTTTTCCTGAATGAATATGTTGTTTGAAGGCGGCAATCACAGTTTTGCTGCATGGCACGTTTTACTGCCAGTCACAACAGCTTGTTTCGAACTTATTTTAGAAAATGCAAACCTTCAGATTTGGCTGTTAAGTCTTCGAGGAATCAGCCTGCCACGCATTGCTTTCATAATTTTGCGATGATTCTGACTGCACGTATCCATGTTTCAGCATCAAGACAACACAAAGGTGACACAGTAGATGTCACCCTTGTTTTAGAAAAACATGGACTTGAGTCGCCGAGTCAAAAGTTTGCTCTGCTTTTTTTCAAAGTAACTCTACAACTGCGTCTTCAGCTGAAAACGCGTTTTTCCACCAATGTCGGCGATCGGGGAAACCGCTGGGGGCGGACGTGGCAGCATGACAAGATGCAATCTGCCAGTCAAGGCAGGGACCGGATGACAATGGTCTTCGTTGCTCCGAGGGAAGCAGATTATCGGCACATTGAGAGAACAATTAGATTCTTCGCGACGGCCGAAGTATTGGTTTCGAAGCCACGCGCTGTTCAACAAGTGCGATATAAACAGAGACTTCGCTGGAAGCGATGACCAGCCGACAGCGTGTTTAGCGCTCGAAGCGCTTGTACATAACCTACGCTCTCTATTGACCTCATTGTCAGCGGCGATTCGTCTGCGGTGACCTGAATAGAAGTACATGTGTGTGCGCGCGCTTCCCGCGAGCATTATGACGAAACACTGGGAAGTGGTAGTGGATATGCGACAGACAGGCGAAAGCACTCCATGCCGATACCTTCATTAGGTGCAACTGTTTTTCCGGCGTAACTTACGTTTGGAGCTAAGAGCCGCTTTCATCTAGCAAATGACGTTACGCGTGGCCAGCCGGTCAGATTGTTTTACGAGCTTCTCCAATCCAAGCTAGCATGCTTGGACACGCACTTGTCCATCGATTTTATTGCCAAATGCGGACTGAGTCACTAAAATTACTCTTCCAGCACTCCTACGCTTTTGCGTTTCTGGCAATGCGCAACTGAAATAGCTCTCCTTGTCAGCAATGGCATCGCACTGCATGTAAAAGCATTACACCATGGTACAGCAGTACTGCGAAACGGTAAATGCAGGTATTGGAATGTGATTGCTAACAAGAATTACTGGGTATTTGCTAGCTTTTGATATGATAAACTGAAGCGACACACGTCAGGCCAGTGCCTCCATCACGTCTTCTTCAACCCGAGCATCAGCACACTGTGGTCAGCTTCCTTACTGTGAAAGGTAATTTCCGACTCCGCAGAATGTTTCGAAATCTTTATGTCGAAAACTCATCCGGTTGTCGCTGTTTTTCTGGCGCACTGCAACAAAACGTGATGAGATTGTGTACAAGTCCTTTTCAAACATAGGTTGTTTTCTCTAACGCTGTTAAACATTTATTGCAGCGTGATGGCTGGTGAATTCGAGGGATGGGCGTAACGGACCACTTGACCTGAATTTTTGTCTCGCAGTAAATCTTTTGCTCTGATACGTAAACATTTCCACTGTTCAGTTTTTATGAAAACATTGCCGCTAAATACTTTCAGCAGTTTGTACACAATATTTATTCTTGCGCAATTTTATGGTCCTGACCTGGTTAATTAAACCTCAGATTTCGTAACATAATGCTTTGCACTGACATAGACCTATTTTGTGCCTGTTTACCAATTTGCATCAAAGCCAATCTCTACTGAAATACTTGCATCGTAGAACGTTCCTGTCAACGTAATGTTTACGAATCTAAACTGAAAAGTGTTTTGAAGAGATTTTTTGATATTTTTTTAATGAGAATGTGTTCAGGATATTTTCAAAGGTCTTTAACGTTCCAAGATTGTAGTGCTATCAGTTATTCAATATCAGTGGACTAACTCCCATGGGAAAGTGATGTTTCGTGCGCGTGCCTGCAAGCTTACGCAATTGAAAGGTTGTTTTGCAAATGTGCTTTTAATTCCAAGTGCTGTTGTAGAAATGGTTGAGGACTTTAGTTTGGAATAGTAGTACTGAACGGTCAGTATTGACATATCGCCCATGTATTGTGTTTGTTGAAGGCGGCCCTGAAAGCAGTTGTCAAGTGGACAAAAGGTGACTATGGTTGTGATTGCACCTCAAATGGGCTTTCTGCGCCTTTTGTCTGTCGAGTGATGCGACCCGTCGCGCTGTGTGGTTTTAGAACCAGAGAACGGTTACTGGGGCGTGACGGTTGGTTTCATGTTCGTCAAATTCTGCCCTGAAAGTCTTAGGCGCAGCAGGAAAAATCTCATTTTTGTGCCCGAACACAATTTTAAGAGTTTACCCAATCAATTTAAATATAATTTAGATGTCTATTCGCAGTGGAAATTGCTCTGAAAAGGTTTTGAAAATAATGAAAGATTGTGAAAGGACTGAAATATCAACTGTCAACAACCAATAGTTTTTTCGTGGCGTGCGCTTCGTCCAGCACCACAAACAAATGGATTTGTTCGGTCGAACGGCTGTAGGTCACCGAACTCTTCATATCTCAGTAACTTCAGTATTCTCTTTGATGTGGATGCGATGACAATTCCTTGCTATTTGCCAAAAACTGTCTAGGGAACTTAACGCGGTTTAAAATCACTCATTCAAGTGAGGTTTGATTTGCCAGGTCAGGGACCCGCAACACCATCTGCACAGAGGATAAATGAATGAAAGCAAACGAAGATATTGTGGAGCCTTGAAGAGATTTTTCTGGTCCTACTTTTTGCCTGTAATTTGAAAGTGTTTAGGGTCTGGCAAACGTTTAATTGCTCATATCCTGCTGTATACTGAGTAATACAGCAGCAAAACGTGCCGTGACAACGTTGTACATGATTAGTACTCAAATTTGTAGTGAACATTATTGTTAATTTTACAGTGAGCGTTATTGTTGTGTTTGTTGCCAGTATTAAACGCGTAAATTGAAAGAACTACTAGGAATCTTGCGCAGATTTGTACCACGTCCACGTTGCAAACGGATTTACGGCCTCTGTGATGTGCTGACCACGTTCAAAATATTTGAATGGCTTTGCCAGCATAGCATTCCACGCTGGGTTTCTTTTTTAGCTGAGACATTTTGCTCAGTTGTCCCATAATAGTATTAAAACTCGTAACAGCATGCACTAGCCAACCTTTCCAGACATCATGACCGAATTGACTCAATTTTTTTCAGTCATTTGAAACAAAATTCGGTCCATTACCGAAAAATGAAACGCAGGTTCCACGCCGTTCCAGCGGAGCGCATGTCGAAGATACTGTACTTTGCTCTTTGCCGTGAGAATTCACCGAATGCCGTTGTGTGTTTCATCCTGTTCCTGTTGTATGATCACTTCCCTCCAGCGGGTTAGTCACTGCAACAGCGTGATGAAAATGGAAAGCAACAGTGGATGCTTACATCCATGTGGCAGATGGCGCTCCTACCACTAGCGCACATTGACTTATGCAGATGTTTACTTGTGCAACTTTGCTGGTTGGTAGAGCTGTTGTGCGCGTTTTGTAGGTAAAGTGGCATGAAAAGCCTTGAGCAGTTATCGCTGGCTGGTTCAAGAAATTCAAGATCTTTGAAATCTCTTGCGCTTGTGTCTGGTTGTTTGAGGAGTGAACGCTCACTTGTATTTCGCTTCTCAATGCGCGAGCGAAAAAGCCGTGCTTGTCATACGTAGATCACATCTAGAAGCTTTGCTAGTCCTGTAACTTTAACTTAAGCGATGTTTGTAATTTTTTGGCGTTCTATGATATTTTTTATTGTTTGGTTTACGCAAGTTTGTTCTGAAAATTTTTTAACTCTTTTACTTCGATGCTTCATAACGTCTTGAAATCCTCTTTTCACGAATAATCTCAAGTGCTTTTATCATACGTCAGAATATATCTTCATTTTTTGCTTTACGAAAAGTAGCGACATCAGAAACATTTGTCCACAATAGGATAATAGAAGCTAGATTCAATTTTTCTGACAAATTTTCAGCAAACATTTGGGCCTGATAAAACTCAATTTGGGTGACGTATGCAGCCCGTTTATTTTGCGTTAAAGAAGTAGATAAAGAGCGGTGGTTTCATCTTTGATCGAAAGGAAAGAGGTCGAAAAATGATCTTTTTCAAGACATCTTTATCGGCAAATTTGCTCTATGTCAATTTAAAGTGCAAGCGTGCTGCCCTTAAAATCTCGTTTCAACTTTTCGACACAGTGCAAAACCACATGTGCATACTTGTAAACGTTTACACTGATTGCGTTTTATTATGTCTGTGTGGTTATGACGGTGAAAAGAGTAGTTGCTTTCAAAATTGATGATACCGTGATTGATAAAAGTACAACATTTTATGTTTAGACCATGCCGTTGAAAATGCGACTAAACGTAACGTAACTTTGATCGCTGGATGGCCCTTGCAGCTCACCGAAGTGTCTGAGAAAGTTGAAAGAGCTTGAGAACTTTATGCGCACTGGTCGATTAGTTTTTTATTTTTTAAGGTATCCAGTGCAAGCGGTAGGTAGGTTGCATTCATCTTCCAGCACCACAATAAAACTTGGCTCACTATCGCTCTCCCGCGGCTTGCAAGTCTTCCGCTCGCAACCTGCCACACACTGTTGTTGCCGCTGTTGAAAAATGGCAAGGCATGTTTTTCTTCAAGCATGCTTTGCGTTTATGTGAAACATTTTCAATTATTCATCCGCTCTTGGTCTTGGAACTCTGACAAAAACAAGTGTTAAAGGTGGCATTGTTAAATATTGGCCGACCCGGAAGTATCTCAGATAAATATGTAGCCTAGTAAATACCGAACAAAATTGGGCTTGGGTGTTTGCTTGCGTAACTGAAGTTGTCAATGTCACGAGCATTCGATGTTGTTTGCCTGCGTTCCGGTTCACAACGCCTCATGCCGCTCTGCTCTCGGTCTCGTTCTGGCTCCGTAACAAATGTTGTTACGGTGCATTTTAGCGTTTAGTGGTCCTCCGAATTCAGAAAATTGACCAGGACGTATGTGTCTGTCATATGCACCACCAACTATGTTAAGCCTTCAATAGACTAATCAGATCGTTTGGCAACGTCGCTTACCGCAAACACTGTGGCCATGACAGCCTAGTCAGAGCGGTTGCCACGACAACCGACGCAACTTAAACGCGGAATAAAACTCTGGTGGAAGCGCTCGCTAGCGCAGACGCGCATCTCATATTTTATGCATAGACCGGACCTGTGCTCGTCGTTCCTGACCTGCAGAGGCGGCGTCCCTTTTCGTGCGATGCGCGCTCGCGAAGGCAATCGCGGGTTGATCGATATCTCGAGTCACGAGGAACGATTGTTGTTCGTGCGCAGCTGCGTCGGACCGTCCTGGACCCGCGCGGGCCGCAGTTTCCTCGCTGCAGGCGTTCATTGCGGTGAGGCAAGGCTTTGACAGTTCCAGCGACTTGACAGAGGACTCCGCTGGGCGGGGCTTTGCGCGTGATCTGTGCCAATGCTAAGATTTCGCTTTATTGCTGTCAGGAACTTTTTAAGACTGTGTAGGTTGGATTTGCAAAACGTTGAGAGACGATAAGAAGCGTTTGCGTGTTAATAGAGACAGACCCTGGGCTAGGTGTCGGGAGAATTAGAAAATAATGGATATCTTGCCTGTAAAATTATTTTGCGTCTGCTGATAGTGGTGGCGCCTTCTTCAGTCTTGTGGCAGGTGGATCTCTAAGCTCGGTGTTTCTGAAAGTTGAAGAACTAACTTGAAAATACGAATCGCGGTGAATCTGAAGCAAAGAGGCGAAGTTCTGTTTTGCAGTTTATTTTTTTGCTGTGTGTAAAATGCCCTAATAGGCTTCTGTGATTGTCATGGTTATTCGCCCCGAATTGACTACTTCCACCACTTCCCTCGTAAGTATCCTTGTTGTTTATTGACTTGGTTCTTGCAACGGTAGTACGTCACGCAGGCGTCGGACCAGAAGGTCATTTCGGTTCTGTTCGCTGCTTTTAAACTAAAGCACTGCCGTCGTTCCGTTCTTTGCAACCTTCTGCCTGGATTGCGTTACTCCTAATAAAGACTCATCGCTTTCCAACCGCTGGAGCCGCCGATATGGCCTAAAATTTATTTAACGTTGGCCTCCACTTTTTGCTTTTGGAAATTTGCCGGACTGTTGCAATGAGTCACTTCATTCGATCGCACACCGATAAGCTGCAGAGCGAAAGTTTCTTTGCCACTCCTGCAGATTCACTCAAAATGCCCGCGAATCCGAATCCAAGCTCTTGGACGTCGTGGCATAATGAATTCAAGAAGTTCAGCGGGTGAAGGCTCAACAGCTGCAATCACTGGTGGTGGTTCAGTTACTTTTTCTCAATAAACAAACCAGTCGCCGAGAAGTGCAACTCAAAACGCGGTTGTGTTGAGATTTATTTTTAATCCAGCCAATGTGGTGCGGCTGGACAGAGGGCAGAAAGTGAGGCGTTGTGTTGCGTAGAGAGTGAGGGTTGTCTAGCGAAATAACGCTGGCATCCCTTGGTTACCATTAGCGACGAATGACCGGTTGTCTCGTACGCTCTGCCATCAACTGTCAATCACCGGGGCTCTTCTCCTTTGTGCGTATAGCGTCCTTATATAACGTTTTCTGTTCAGATATTAAACGGGCTAAGTGAACTGTTCCGATATTGTCAACGTGTTTCAACCAATGTCTCCAATCATGAAACGCACGTTCGAGTACGAGATACCGAAACTTTCCGGCTGACTAAAAATCATATGTCAGTGTTGTATAATATTTTACAGTATGGATGCAGCACTCGCCTGCTTTCTTCCAAGCAGAAATACTGTTTGCCGATTTTAGAAAAACCAAAACTGAAACGTGCCGGAAACGCATGATTGGTCACAAGCGGTGGCGTAAATAAATGGTTGAACCAGGGCGGAAACTGAGACGAAGGGGGTCATTTGTCAACATTCAGAAAGAAAGGTAAGGAATGATAGTGAATCTGGATGAGGATGTCTACATTAAAACCCGAAATAACTGGAAAAGACTCCGAAAAATTTCGAAAACACGCAAAAAGCAACAACCTACTTAAAACCAAAAAAATACTAAATACTGAAATTTAAGCTAAATGGGCCCAGTTTTTACATTTAGCTTTCCGGGGGGGGGGGTTCGCACCCCTGCCCCTCCGTCAGTTACACCACTGGTCACAAGCTTTTGGTTGTAGCTTGTTATGAGTTTGGAAAGGTTATGCGTCGATATTCGACATCTTTGCGTTGCTGCGTTTCACCTTCCTGTGGCTTAGTTTTCAATTTTGCATTATCCTCTTTGAAATACAGCATTCTCACATGGAGCATTCGGGAAAATGAAAATATGTTTACGGCGTGTCAACGTTGTCGAATATCTGCGTCAAAACGAAAATCAGTCATTTGAGCCAAGGTGGCTATCGGGGAAGTTTTACGAGGTTTTGGAATAGTTTTTGAACAGTTCCGTGATTTCCAAAGCAGGCTGCCTTTGATCTCAACGTGCTTTATGGCATGAAATGTTTGATGACTGTGGACACACTCAGTTGAGATGTGTGCAGCGGCGTATGGTGTCCAGTCATCTAAATACGCGTTCGTATTTCGGTAATTGTGGCAATTGTCGTAAAAATCCGTCATTTACAAGCCTCCGTTTGTTGATAAGCTTGAAATACTGTTCCTTGATGTCGGTTATCTGATCGAAACTACAATATGAGGTAATTGAGATAATAACGTGAAAGGGAGCCGATTTAACCGTGGCAGCGGTTAGCGTGTGACTGGTTCTGATATCACGACGCCTTTTTAAAAAACGCGCTGGAATTACGAAACAACCAGTACAACCAGTACTGGTTGTTTCGTAACACAACCAGTATTGTTACGTCGGTAGAGCCTATACCCAACCGTTGTAGGGTTGTCCACTTTGTGTAGGTTTTCAAATGTTTCTTGCAACACAAATTGCGCTGCGCATTGCAGATGGCTGCTTTTCTGCAGCTTTGTGTTTCAACAGAGCACACGTTTTAATCAAAATACTGCTCTACCATAACATCAATTCTTCCGGTGTAATCCATCAGCGAGCGAGAGCCGCGTAATGCCCAGAACTCATCCGACCGATCGCCGCAATATTCACGCACTAGTATAAACGACCATCGGCGAGAGCACCCGTGGGAATCGAAAGCTAATTTCGGGCCGGCGTTTTATTTACGTCAGCAGCATCAGCAGCTCGGAGAAGCGGATCCAGCAGTGTTGACGAGTGCCTGAAAACA
>Ga0210059_1000595_pt1 | contig 47694 bp, 31 predicted proteins | sample Ectturendosymbi2_FD_188042 | JGI IMG/M metagenome (GOLD analysis project Ga0210059, IMG submission 188042) | Ecteinascidia turbinata endosymbiont from Florida, USA - Sample 2 (SPAdes) (version 2) | ecosystem: Host-associated > Tunicates > Ascidians > Unclassified | place: Key West, Florida...
CCCCCCCCGAAACAAACCTGCTAAGGTTTTCTGGTGCTGTGTATCAATTTTCAACTCTTAGAAAGACGTCAGTGAGTGACGACTTCATTGATTGGCCCCTCCCCAACAAAATTCCTGGCCGCGCTACTGATTTACATACAGTCTAGCGTATTTCTATCTTATCGTAAGCATTTTGTATTCAAGCATCCAGGTTTTCTGATGTAACAAAATTAAAAGTAGTATAATCTTGCAGCACAGAGACCAAACGCACTGTAAGGCACGGTTAGCACCATAAGCTGTCTGGGCTGGTTAGGATTCTTAGGAAAGCTGATTTTGCCGTGAAGGAGCATTTAATTGATTCAAGAAATAGGCAAGCGAAAAAAACGTTTTCCGTGACGATTACAAGAAGGAAGTCAAGAATAGGACATTGCTGAAGCAAATGGTTGCTGAAAATAACTACGCAAAATATATGACCTGATGTTAGTCATGGAAACAGAAACAGTTGTTTTTTGTTTTAGGCAATAAAATCAAGTTTCCTCAACCGTCCTTATTTTTCGTTCTAGATCGATGGTAGCCCTGTACATAGAGAAGGTCTTGAACGTGCTTTCTATTTGTGGTGATTTTATATATGTATCAGTGTTCATTTGATGTCACTGGTCACACTGGGCCCTCACAATGGGGAGACAGCTGGATTTCGTGAGTTCGGCGGTGGACTTACCAGTAGCAGTTATGGTAATTAGGGTTGCTATCAGCTACAATCTGCAAACACGAGTTGCTAACACTGGGAATCGACATTTTTAGCTTGTAGAAATGGAATCTAAACTCCAGAACAGACCTTTCACAGCTAGAGGTGAACTATAGGCTGCGCCATGTACTGAACGTTGAACCGCCAAAAAGAATTCTTAATAAACTATGCAGTATGGTAAAAGACGGCTCATGTTTTTGCTTGATCTCTTGATAACTATTTCGCATTGGTTCTTGCCGTTCGTTTAGCTATCTCGGAGTTTTTCCACAAAATATTGTTGAAATACAAATCTCGAGCACTAACCTGCTGTCTAACAGTTTTTAATGCATTTCGACGGGGGGCAAGTGTCCCTGAAAACCATGCCTACTTCTTAAATAATATGGCTTGGAATTTATTGGCTTACTTCACTGCAACGGAACAAGTTAGGCGTAAAAACTGTGAGTAAGCCGGCGAAGAGAAAAACTATTAGAATGTTGCTGACGCAACATGTACTACCCTGCTGCTTCGCTTGAGCAATGCATTCTCCCAACACGTCCAGTTTTGTTCCAGTGTTGCTGTTTCGCGCGTGGCCCGCAGTGCAACACACGTATGTGCTTAGTCACCGATAAAGTTTTGACAACAACACGCATTCTCCTGTTTCACCTTTCGCCTCCGTCCGCAAAATCTTCGCGTAATTTCCAGCCCACATTCAGTCAACATTTTGATCTGATTGGTCGCGCTGACCTACATCAGACATGACACATGCAGTAGACAACCAAGGCAAACTGTAGAGGTTTGTCAATAGCAACAAACATAAAGTCTCTGGATCCGCCTTAAGTATCCTTTATTCGAAACAATAACCACCAGGAAGCTTGGAGCGGACATTCGCCCCATTCAAGACTTTGCTCAACCGCGGTAGCCTACATGGAAGCTTTCACTGGTAGAAGTCAAGGGGTATTAGTAACATAACGAATAATAACACCTTCGCCAGGGGTATTTAATATTTTTTGAGTGAAGGCCACAAAAGAAAGTGGTGAGGACTTGGAAGGCCGCAATCAAAAAAACGGGCAATTAATTCTGAAAAGCACGAAAAAAACAAATGTCCTGAAATCAATACATAAGTCAGCTGGAATGCATTGTTCTTCCCAAATAATACGATAAATGAGTAATAGTGTTGAAAACGCATGCGTCTGGCATGAATCAGCATCATAACGAAAGTAACAAAACGCTTTGGTCATTGACTCAAACCAATTGGCGATATGTTGTGGGCCGCTTTGCTACGAAAGCTCAACATGGCACCGAGGGCCACATAAATACATTTGGGGCACCGAAGGCTCGTGAGTGGCAAGTTGGGGACCTTTGACTTTACACCGCAAGACCGCTCACCCGCGGGAAAGTATGCTTTTGCACAATGAGTCTTGACATGATCTCCATGTGTGCTACTTGAGCATCACCAGATTGCGTTGTATTCATCCTGACGTTGAGCAAAAGACTCAAAAAATTTCGTTAATCAGTTGGAAAACGGCACACGACCGATCGCAGAACTGACGGCAACTGTTTTTTTTGGCGCAACTGCGCATCCTTTGCGAGTTCATCGTGCAGCGTTATCGAGTAACTTCCCGAACTAGAGAACTTTTTAAAGAAACAAAATTTTATACTATACTTTTTTAAGCATCCGTTGAATACACCACACACCTAAACAACGTTATTAAAGGAAAATGCACATTGTTTTCGCTACGGTGTAGTTGCCATCCATTGTCAAACCTTACATCACCAACAATATCAGCTCAAGACCTGTTTGTTTCGAAGATGTATCCAACACCTGGTGCAGCAGATATCGCCGATGAAGAAGCTGCAGACAGCAAACATTCTACATTGTGAGATTTGTTCACAAATCTAATCATCACTCCCTTGTGGAACAGACGAAGCCTTTTTCGATCTAAAGGGCAAACACATGGTCATATTGAGCTTGCTCTTCCTCAAGAACTCATCTTTTAGCAGCATTAACCTGATCCCAAAGATCTTATTTTACCGGCGGCACCGAATAAATGTGTGGCGAAGCTACTTCATCCAAGCCGGTGATAGAGCATTTACGGCAGTTACTGGAGACTTGAACGTATAAATGCTTGAGGACATTTTTGCAGAGGGCTACGCGGCCGCTTGACACCGAGACTGTGATAAATGGAACGTTTTTTGCGGTAACGCGTCCGTGTCCAAACTGAAAAGCTTAATATAACCAAAGCTGTAATTATAGGGCATTTTGTCTTCACATTTTTCAAATAAAGATTTCTAATCAAAATTGTTTCATTCTTACCTAAAAGCTGCCCGGGTAATTGAATGTTCGCAATTATTTCCTAAGTACTATCTTTTTACCGTTCCCGAAAAGATGCTAATATTTATCAGTACGTTAGCCCTTTCTTACAGACAAACGATAAACTGCTATTGAAACAATAAACGCACTCACAATTTTGGGAAGGCCATGTTGACGAAATGTGCTTAAAGTCATACATCCTCAAAATTTCTATTGGATCTTGCGTAAACGATCAAGAATCTCAAAAACAAACACCCTTCACAGGACACCCTAAAACCCGTCATTGAAAATTCGCGTCCGAATCGGTCACGTGATCACAACGTTTCTTCCACAACCACGTGTTGGAAAATCGCCTGCATTTTTTCAGCAAGCTTGTGTTTGGTCAACTGGCTAATGGTGTGCCGTTGCCTACGCAGAGAAATGTTTTCCACAAGGTCGTCCAATCAAAAGCGCTTAACTTTCTGCATAATGTGAACCGGAAATTTTCGAAAACCTTTCTGCCGCGACAAACCATGCGATTAAAAAAAATTTTTTTGCTGATGACGATTTCATTTATTTGCCACTGCATTTTTACTGGACATTACGCAAGCTTCGATAAATTAATGCTTGCTCTGCAGCGCCTCTGGTGGCACGACGTCTTGTTTTAAGGACTTGCTGATAAAGGACTAGGCGTGGGACGAAACTGGTTTCAGATTAAAACCAGAACAGTCCTTAGCGTAGTCCGCAAGCACAACTGGACGTAAATCAAGAGAGAGAAGAATGTCCTTCATTTTCAGCAACAAGACATCCCACCAAGAAATCGTTTCTGGCCCACTCTGCACCGGTGAAACAGGGAACCTCATGGAGGATATGCTCTCCAGGTCGAAATCCTGAAGAGTTTAGAAGAGCTTGTCTAAACATGGTTTTCTGTGCAAAACAAGTAGGAAGGCGGAAGCAGTGCTTGCTGAACAAGCGAGGCGGTTTACCCTTTTCAAGCAGCCAAATGCTTTCAAGGAAAAGATCATGTCTGCAAAGTTGATCCCTCCTTTGTTGCATCCTCGCCAGACAGCAGGTGGGCGCAAGAATTCTTAAGTTGTTGCAAAAGTAACCTGGCATCCTCACAACACCCCCGCGTATTTAAAAGATATTCGGAGGCACTGGCTTTGTTTTGCCAACAGCTTTCAGATCTGTTGACATTTATCTATTTGAAGCCTCTAAGCACCACACGACATCCTGGTTTTCAGTGAAGGAGTATCACGATGAGGAAACAGGTTCTCCTCTGGTCAATTTAAACTTTTTTGTTTAAATCTCTTTGCACAATAAACAGCGACTTCGCAGCTAAAATAGTTTTCCTGGAAGATGTCACTGTCACTAAATGCTCAAAAAAGGAAACAGGTCGCTGAGTCACTGTGCATACCTGCTGAGTCACTGTGTATACAGTACCTGCATCAGGTCCGCAACCAGGGGGTGGTCAACCGGGCAATTGCCCCCACCCGACATTTTCAAAAACACGTTTGATTTTTAGGTACAACAACAATTTACAACCATTCTGCCCCCCCCCGAAATTCGTACAAAAACAAGTTTCAATCTTTTTGCTCCCCTCCCTGAAAATATCAGCTGATTGCGGCCCTGACCTGCCAATGCGTATTTTTGACACCACGTTTTCAAAAATAAAAAAATCAACAAATTTACTCTAAGATTCGGAGACTTTAGGACGCAAACAGAATTTACAACTTCAGTAAACCGTACGCCACGCGGTGAACGGTTTTCAAAAAAGTTGAGGGAAGCACTTGCTCTAAGGGGCGGGCAAATTTTAACAGCAAGTTTCATTGTGTTTTGTACGATTTTAGTTACAAGTAATTTATTTTCTGAAAAAATGTAATTCAGCAAATGCTTGGATTTCCTGCAAATTTTGGGGTGTTGCAGCACTTGCACAAAATTTCCGGGGAAACTAAGTGAAACTCGACTCACTCATGACAAGCAACGGAACATGCAAAGAAATCGTTTGAACGAAGATCGTTCAAGGCTTCAATCCATCGTTCATAAGAGTAATGCCATAACCTAAGTGGCCCTCGCATAACTGATCATGCACAAAACTTCTCCGTTGGTGTTGCTGCAACACACAGCTGGAATGTCGCGTGGGGTTCTTGGACTTGGATCGTGGGAAAACGAGTGAATTTCAGAAAAAAGAAACTGGGCCAATTGAACCAATCCAGCTAAGTATCACTTAAAGGCGGTTAAACTGAAGATTCCAAAGTACACGTTGGACAGCCAGCAGTGTTACTACGGCGCAGCACAATAACATGATTTATCACTGTGCAACACTGCACTCGTCACACATGATTTATCACTGTGCAACACTGCACTCGTCACACGCAGTGGCTTATTCTGCTGTCGCCACCGCCAGCTGATTCTGAGGGCATCTGGCCATAAACAAAAGTACAGTGGACTTGCGCATTCAGTGGAGCAAAACTAACGGTTTCAAACGGGGTGCAACCGACAGGGGGGCACACCCGTTGGGATGAGACCCTACTTTTTGCATTCACTTATCGTCAAGAGCATGCGTGAAAGCATATAAATAGACCATGCTGTGGATGGTTTATACGACAAAAAAGTAATTACATTTTCAAAATGTTTTTGCAACAAATTTTTGCCATTTATTCGCACCGTCTCCGCTTAAACCCTTCGGAATCTTCTCGGCACTCCGCTTTTTACCCATCTCTGAGTCGCACAGGTGATGTAAGACAAATTCGAATTTGCCTTGCTTCTTTCGCTTACGAGTCTTTGTTAACAAGGGGTCATTTTTTTATAACAATCGCAACTACATTGCGATTCGCCCCGCATAGTTTAGTGAATGGAACAATACCACGAAATGTGAGTATTTTCGCGTCAAATGTCTTATCGCCTTCTTTTCTTTGTTTAACAGTTGGGAAACACATTGGGAAGATGAGGCTTTACAGCACTAGACGAAACACTGCCACTTTTTCCCACTTCCTGACGACTTCAAACAACAATGCATACTTTTAAAGCAGCGCTTTTCAAACTTTTTCGTTACGGCACACTATAATAAATACTGGATTTGGCCGCGGCACACCCACTTTATAAAAAACTACTCTTCACAAACTTTGCAACGGAAGTGATGTAACATGCAGAAGGTTTTGTCAAAACATAAAACTTTCGCGGCACACTTCATCCTCTTCAGCGGCACACAGTTTGGGAAACACTGCTTTAAAGCAGTGCTTCCCAACCTTTTTCAGCTTGCGACCCACCTCCACAAAATTTTTTGTGGGGTCCTCTATCAGATGTTGCGTTAAAACAGCAACGAAAAAACTAAGATATGGTAAAGCAACAAAATATCAACAATTGGAGCATTTCTAGCTCGGATTTTCCGTTCGAAAGAAAAGAAAAATCGGGTAATTTCAAAAATGTTTTTGCGAAATGGCGGAAAGGTGTAACATTTTGAAATGCTTCGAGGCTTTCTGCGAGACCCTGGCGTCCTATTGGTTGGGAAGCGGTGCTTTAAAGTCTAAGGTTTGTCGCTGGAATGTTTGCTGGCACATTTTTGAAATCGCTGAAGGAAATGGCTCCAAAAATCGTTCGGCAGCGAACCCCGCCGACCCGATACAGTTTCGTGGCTTATTAATAAACAACGATATTCCACACTCATCACGAAGCAATCAGAAGTGATCAAGCTACAGAAGAGATGAGAAGAGAATGCGAAGACGAAGCAGCTCGCATTAAAAAAAGCAAAAACAAAAAGTAAAAGTTAAGATAAGATCTGACGTTTCGCAAAAACGTGCCAGGAGCCTGTTGTTTATGCTGGTGCAGGACGTGCCTCAAATCACGTGAAGGTAAGCGACGCTGCAACATGTCGCGTCGAAAATGTTGGCCTCTTAAAGTGGCCTGCAACTCTGGACTAGCCTTGATGGAAGCCGGTGTTTAGCAGCCGTTCTGCTTGCGTGACCGGACAGCGTTTGGGCAAAACTGGCCTAGGTGATCAACTGTTTTCGACTGAAGGTGTCTCTGATCCTGTCGAAATGCGTTTTTGTCTTCTCACGACAAGCACCGCATGCAACACAGCAGTGAACACAGCACATGCTTGCGTGAAAAGCAGCTGCAGTGTATACCAGGAGTAGCCGCGAAGAAGCGGAAAATAAAGAATACCAAGGAATATCCCGAAAGTGGGAAAATCTGAAACAAATTCAACATAGCTTCATCTGAATCTGCGCCTCCAGCCTTGTTGTGTTTCGGGCCTCAATTTGTTGCGCGAAACAAGCTCCAGATCAGAGAAAACCCCGAAAGTCGAAACAAAAACGCAAGGCTCGCAGATTCAAACAAAACTGTGCGCAGTGTTTCCGAAACTACTGTTTTTCTCTCCCGGCGAAAAATCAACCAATCCAGCTGATGACGTCACTCACGATATATGCGGGGAGTGTGGGAGTCACGAACAAGCGGCGATTGAACCCGTGAGCGTCAGCGCAGTGGGAGGAGGTTGCTTACGAAAGAACCGCAGGTGGACGACTTGAACGTTAAAGATATGGAGAAGCACAGAAGATGCACGACAATAGTTCTGAATCAAACGGGACTTTAAAGTAAACAAGCATTTAATAAAATTGCTACCAGATGCCAAAACGTCCGGTTCATTATAATTAAAAATTCGATAAGATGAGACTTGGTATGATTATGTAGTTCAGAGTCTGCTGAAGATTTGCGTTCACTTTACCAAGATCACGTTAAACTTACCTCTACGTTGACTGACAAACACGCATCTAACCCTTTTTTGTGCATGCCAGACCGATTGCGTGTATCGTGGTTTTTACATCTTTTGCTTCGTATATTAAATTTTGTTGAAAGTTAAAACAGTTTTGCGAAGAGCCCGACGTGATTTTAATTACATCCGCTGATTTGCATCGTTGTTTCTATTAGTCGAAATCACGTGACAACCGCATATATTAGCATCAAGCGCAACTTCACACTTAAAGTTGTAGAAATTTTCTTTGAACTACTCGGATTCAAATAAATTTTCATCTACACAACATCAAGCCACTGTCGAAAACAACTTACCCCCGCCAACGAGGTTAGACGGCGTCTGGGGCAAGAAGCAAGTTTGCCACCCCATGTTCGAACCTGAGCTCTTTCGGAAGAAAATATACTGCATTGAAGAAAGTACTTGTGACATTGATGGGACTTTTCTACGCTCCCCGCAATGATTCGAAGCCGCCATAGTGATTCGGCGCCCGGGAAATTGCGCCCCCCTTTTCCCCCTCGTTACGCCCCTGACCCCCACGCCACCGACCACCCCCGCAACGCAAGAGTTGGTTACGGAGAAAAACGTGCATCGTTTGAAAAAAAACAACGAAAGAGTCGCATACTTTACCCCCACTTCCAAATTTGGGTATAGGGGGTGAATTAACGCAAGTAGCAGGGGTGACCGAGCAGTTCCAAACACGCTTGCTGCTCATTCAGCAGAAAAATATGTTCGTTCAGACAGATTTTCTCCACAAATCGAAAGTTTGCTTGCAAGCCAAGCAGCTTGCACGGTGTTTGACATATTTTACGCAGAAATTTGAAGGAGGCAAACCACAGGCACCTTTCCAGAACAGCCGTTCCGATGCACTGCATCTGGTACTGCTAAATCTACAACCGCATCAGGTTTGAAACTATTCTGACACACACTTTTCAAAGAAGAGCTCGAACAATCTATAAGTTGTTTTCGGCCTTAACATTTCTACAGTTCATTTCTAATTGCCAATAACACACAAATCCAAGAACGTTAGAGTTTCATTTTGAGGGACAGGGACATTTTATTGTCGTGATCTAACCGAACAAAAAATATTGCGTACACAAGTATCTAGAACCATGCTATATGCTAAAGTGGAAAAGAGAAGTACTATGTCATTCCTTGACAATACTGTTGGCGTCCAAAGCTCAACAATGTTCCACTTCGCCGAAACGCATTTTAGTTGCAACATTGACGACAACATCTTCACCTCGACTCAGAGAAAACACATGCTAGCGAAACGCTCTGTTGCTAATTACCTTCGGCAACCTTAACTAGGCTGTTGGCCAGTTGAAATCAGTTTGTTTTCTAGAATCATGTAAACAAACTGATGCTACCAACCGCGGTTTTCCTCACAAACGGCAATCATCAAAACCTTTCCTCTGAAAATATTTCTTCGTCGTACAAGAAATTACCTGCTTTTTGTCATTCTACATTAAACATCGGCAAGGAAAGAAACGTTCCATTCAGCTTCTGTGACAATCCTAAAAACACTCCCCTCGCGACCGCACCAGCGCAACGCACTGAAGTCTTCGAAACTTCTGAAAAACTATCCGGCGCGTTTCGTCACAGATGGAGGGCTTCCGCTTGTGAGTACACAAAAGTCACCATTGTGATGTCACTGCAGAATCCTGTGCGTAACATAACACGCATTGATATTAATGGAACGATGGCAGCAACTGAGTGAGCTGTACTGCATGCACGCACGGTGCTTCCCACTACGCTAAACAAACCACTTTCGTTGTGACCCACATCGTTTCGAAAGTCAGTGCGGGTTCATGTGGACACAAAAGAAAACAAACTTTTAAAAACTTCCACCCACATCACAAACAACGGGTAAGCTGTCATCAATCAACGGACAAAACACAATGATTTTCCGAAAAAAAAATCAACTTTGGGACGTTCAAAATGAACCACCACCATTGTTATCTGCCTTACCGCAAAAGCAAAATGAATGAAACAGTGTATCCGCAAGCTGGAAGATTGAAAAAATGCGATAATCAACCTCAGGAAATGCGTGCCACTAGAATGTGGTCTGAAGGTATCACCGCGCTTATGTTGGCTCAGCATCCACATTACTTTGAAAAAATCTAAAGACGCTACAGCTTTAACTTGCAAACCGTACAATGCCAGTGTCAAAGTTCTTTGATTTATTAAAAACGCAACCACATTCTTGCCTCAGATCACGTGACGCTGCATGGGGTATGTAGTTCAGGACCCCGGTCTGCTGAGTGCATGCATTGTTTTCTTTCTATTGCCTGCAAATAGCTTCACTCTTGCGTAGCAGCTCCCGGGCTGTTGTGAAAACGTTTTATCAAGGTTCTCGGAAACTTGCAAGTACGTTTGTGGGGTGGGTGCAGGACACAAGAGCCTCCTCTCACCTGTTCAATGCCCCGATATTTGTCCGGTGACACTGACGACGTGCAACCGAACAAAGAATTGTTATCAATTTTAGCAAAAGGAAACAGCCGAATAAATCGGACAATTTCAAATAACTGCATCTGTGCATATTGCATTTCCCCACGATGCAGGTCAACGGAAACACCCATCTATTATATTGCAGTATTAGTCTCGTAAGTTTGCTGACTAGAAATACATGCTGAACCTACATCACCCCGATTCTTTAAAAGACACGTTTTAATTGAAACGCGTGTGTAGAAAACACAAAGATGCTCCGCAAGTCGACAGCATCATGCCCTCTTTCAAATATCAGGTTTCAGCACTGGTAAGAACCAAGAAAACGTTACCAACAACAAGAGAAATAGCAGAACACTCGACTCGATTCGTTCTTCTACCTTTTACAGCACTAATCTTTGCAAACTAAGTGCAGCTGCTCAGAAACCAACATGCATCGACTCTCGGTGCATTTGTATCTTATCTTCAGGCAACGATTATATCCAAATCAGCGCCGACGAGTCAACGTCACATCACAGTTTTCATACAAGTGTTTCACCACACAGAAAAGAAGCTAAGTTTTGTTGAGGGAAGATTAATTTCTGTGCAGGAGCGTATTGTTAGTAGATGGAGTTGTTTTGATGCTGAGTTGAGAAATAACAGTGGTTTAGTCGCCTGTTTCAACCTCACTGCTTTTAGTTGCTGAACTCGTATTTAGCTCTACAAAATAACTCAACGCTGCAGTGTCGTTTCCACTCTGAAAGTTGTCATGAACTTTTCAGTCGCTCCTCCCCAGCGCAAGGCAATAAAACCGATTGTTTGTAGCAAAAAACACCACAAAACAAAGTTCTGTGCTTGGTTGTATTGCGTATGCACAATTTTGTCTGAAGCAGGAGGGAAATCCAAGCAAAATGCAATAAAAATAAACAAAGGTTCGGAACAAATTAACCGGAGTAATAAAATGTTTTTTAAATTAACATTTCATTGTCCGGTTTTTATAATGAATGCACGACCGAGAACGCAGTGAAAGGAACTACTTGTTCTGGGCGAAATAAACAATGGACTTCTTTAAAAACTGCCGCAATACGTTTATGTTTAAAATGGATTACTTTGTAATTTCAGTTCGGTCGATTCTTCTGCCAAAAATAACATTTCACTGTTCGGCGAATGCAGACCAGCCCATGTCAGTTGCTGAAGATCCACGCGTCCAAATGAAAGGTTTGCTTAAACCGTTCCAATGCACTGCAACACAACTTTTCGAAACCGACTTGCTTGCACACCGTGTCTCAGTTTTGTGACGGCGCAACCATTGATTCCCTTGATTTTCGTTGCCTCAGACTCTAAAGTAACGTAAATGATTACGCAACCAATCATTCTAAAGCGATGTCACTGAATACGCAACCAATCATGCGTTTGTACCGTCTCAAAGCGCCATCGTTTTGGCCAATAGGGCTTCGACCGCAGCACTGAACACGGTTGGCTCCAAGAGAAGTTGAACTCGTGCCTGCCTCAGCTCTGATCCTTGCTCTGGTTGGAGACACTCGTAGATCTCCGGCCAGCTAAGCTAGTTTTTTTGCAGTGATTCTGGTGACCGGCACAATTTCTCATTGTGCAACACTGCGGATGTGGCATCATCCAACGATAACAAGAAACGTCTCCAATTTCAACGTCATTATTTCTTTAAATGACCCCGTTTGAAAGGGTGAAAATGTTTCTCAACTTCAACTATCGAAACAAAATTTAATCTAAAATCAAAGTATCAGGCAAGCATTGTTAGTTTTTCTTCTAGATGCTATTCAGTTGCACAGAACTGGCAAAAGTACTTTAGCATTTCAAGTTTCTCGTCAGGAAAATGAAACCACGAAATAACAAAAGTGATTTTGGCTGAAAATCTTGAAATCTCACATAAAAAGATAGAACGTAGTAAAATCCGTATTCTGTGTTTGACGGGAATGAATAGAACCCTGAATTAAAAGGTACTTGTTCGGATGCAAGGCGCGTTCTCAGAAACTGATTTCTTCATCTGGAAAGCGGTGAACGATGATTCACAACGCATGATACTTGATTGCCGACAGCGCAGCAGACTGATCCTTGCTGCACAACCGTCAATCTGTCTCTGCTCTGTAAATAATCGAACACAAGATTGGTGGCGTGACATAACCAATGTTATTACGACATCGTACGCGTGACACTGGGCTTCGTTTATTTTGATTGACTGCCGTGATTTCCTGTTGACTCTGCTGCGAGCCCAAGGCAAGCGCGCGGCGTGAGGCTTTGAATGGGGGGAGACGCAATCGCCGACCTGCTGCAAGTAAGTCACTGACTGTGCAAAGTGGTACCAGGAAACTTTCGACTCTCATCAACGCTACGAGTTACAGCCTCTGCAATTCCAAGCTGCCGACTGTGAATCGCCTGATTGATACACGACCTGCTGTAGTTGCCAAACCGCATTGCGCCTCACATTTAGCAAAACATGCCCGCTGTATCGCAAAGAAATACTATCGTAGACGAGCAACACGCATGCGTGTACAAATAGGTTGGAATCACACAAAAAACAGTACATTGCGGTGCTGGAGTCCTTATCTCTGTCATTTCTAATTCACTGAAACTTGTGCATGCTTGTACCGGCCTTCGCTCACTTGTCTTATTTCCTTCACGGTTCTCATGCGAACGTTGGTTGCTTTTGCGAATACTGCCAGGAAACCATTATCGGCAATAACATTTTGAAAAGTTTTTTCAACCTTTTTTTAATCAGAAAGGACAGTCAGCTAAAAGTGTATTGCAAGCATTACCGTAGAGGTGTCGCGGCAAACTTTGTTAAGAGACAGTAACTTTTCAGGGAAATTGTTTGTGTTTCGGCGGAAAAAGAAAATAATCTCCCGATAATATAAAAAACTAAACACAAAAATTCACTGCAAGTAGGTTTCTACTAAAGTCAGCTCCCGCTTAAGTGCGCAACTTGATTATGAGTAGTTTGTACGAACTTGTAGCTGGCAGATGCGTACATAGCAGTTTGGCAGCCACTTAACAAATGTGTGGGTTTCCCTGCATGCTTGCATCTACGAAAAACGTGTGTATATGAGACAAAACCAAGTTTAAGCATGTATGATGAAAAGACTAGTCATGGCAAGGCTTGCCTGCCAACTCTGCGAAGAGCAATTATGCAAAAACATGTTTGAGAATATAGTAAACTTTATTGCAAAATACCAAAACTACCTTTCTCAAGCTCAGGAGATTTGACTTACACAACCGCAGCTGTAATCCTCGTTGTGGTCGTACCATGTACCGCACGCGTCTCTTGAAATCGTTAGTGAACGCCAGCAGAACTTTCGTAAATATTTGGTATTAATAGCGCATCTCTAGAGACCGGTAACTTCGGCGAAAAAAATAAACTAACCTATGACATCATCGACTGGAGTTCCTCAGTGAAGTAAAGCGATGCAGCAGTTCCAGCGTGGCTACGTTTTTTAATGATTTTGTAGCAAGTTTCAAGCAAAAGAAGAGTTCAGCATTTTGTGCACATCAAAGTGTTAACTGCGAAATATACCAGAAATATCCCAATTTGTCATAAATATTAAAACACAAATGTGTGTATTTACCAAAGGACTTCCATCTATAGAATTCCTGATTGTTGGTACTTAAATACGCCAGTGAGTAACTGTGGAAACATCGGAACCTATGTAATCTTTGGAGGCTTTGTACCAAACAGGTTCCAGATTGCGAAATCAGTTGCTGTGTACGGATGTACAAACTCAAGTAGATGCTTATTATGATTTGAAACGCACCTTGAAATTCCTTCAGTGAAAGCAGAGACAGGTGGTGTTGAGAATTAATCACACTAGGACGTGAAGTGTGCGTTTGAAAAATTCATGACTTGTTCAAACGCTAAACAATGCTGGCTTTTAATTTTCTTGGTAATCAATTGCTTGATGTGTTTTGCTGTTCAAAACTAACACAATTTCCTAACATGGGCGTCGGAAGGAGGTCAAGGGGAGGCTTTTGGTCCCCTCGATTTTGAAATTTGACATTTTCCTGTGACATTTTGTAGCTAAAAAAGGTTGTTTTTTAGTTTCGAGAGGGCAACTCGAAATTTAACCATTTTTGCCCCCCCCCCCAGGAAAAATACACTTTTGACTTCGCCCTTGAAAAAATCCTTCAGATGCCCAGTTATTGCTGATAAAGTTGAATCCAGAATTCGCGACATTTTTGTGTATTTATCCGGGACGTGAACTTAAACGGGAGTTGACTGTACTTGTTTGTGTCGAACTAATTATAAACTGTCATCGCCAAGATAATACCTCACACTGCTGATAATCATTCAAAGCAATCTAGCGTTGGCAGGGAAACGTTAGCAGTTTCGCATCTGACATGGCGTTCACTGGCATCAAACATGAGGTGTTGTGTTTCAAGTCGTTTTATCAAATTGTTGTTCTTGTTAGCACCTGGTGAAAAAAGCAAATCGATTCTTAATTAATATGGAAATAATGTTTTTTCGAATATTGGGTTTGCGAAAGAAACGAGTGGCACAACCCAACCAACCACTCACATCTAAAGATGTACAGCAGCATTGCCAAAGGATGAAATTACTTAATTGCGAGATTTCAAACACCACTTGAGGCGCAGTATCGGCTTGAACTGCAGAATTGCAGCTGGTGCGGAAAGCTTGACAATAAAAATGGCGACTCGCGTAGTCAGAGCTCGGAAACCAAGGTTCCTTTGAGCGATTGGTGGCGATGTCCTTCAAACCGACTTTTCATGCCTGTAGCGTTATCCTAGATCAGTGGTTCTTAACCTTTTTCACACATCTTACCGTTTCATCAAACAAGATCACCAGATTTACCCCCCTATGCACTCAATGGTGGTCATTTATTGAAAATACGAAAGTAGCGAACTACTACAGTTGTATAAAAATATATATTGGCTGCAATTGATGGTTAAGTAAATTTACCCCTTGGGAGATGAAATTTACCCCCAGGGCTAAATTTGCCCCAGGTTAAGAACCCCTGTGTTCTGGATAGTTTTTGTATGCCTATAGCGCTATCGTGGATAGTTTCGTGATATTTTCTTTTTTTCTGGAAAAACATTGCATTCCGCAGTATTATGGTTGACTAACAAGCTAAGTTTGTGCAAGATTATGCCAATGTTGTGGTGAAGGGGGTTGCTAGTTTGGGTGTGATAAGCCGTGTACCTGCAGCTACATCCGTACACTACGATTTTTGTTCCCCCGCAGTTGCGCATATCGCAACTCACTCGGCAAATTTGGCTTTCGGGCCTAAATCGGGCTTCACTTCAAAAATAAATGCCGGGCTCGGGCTTCAAAATGAGGCCCGTTTGCAACTCTGCAATTCTTTGCAAAACTTTTGTTCCCAGGAAAGAACTTCGATACAAAACTGTGGCACACTCTTATCTAACGGAGTAGCTCAATTATGTTCCATGTAATTAAATTTTTTCCAGGCGAGAAAATACCCCTCTTCCCCTCTGCGAACGCCCATGCCTGCGAGCCTAGAATTATAAACCACTATGGGCATGCTCAAACTTTCACGCCCCGTCACTGCTTTAAGCGTCGAAAACAATAAACTATAGTATGCTGGAAAAAGCATATGACAATTGATGCAAACAACGCCAATGAGTCAATCACTGGTAGACGTGTTCAGGAAACACAACGTTCAAAGTCACGCGATAGTGCCGCGTTGAAACCTACTGGAAAAACAATACCTGCAAGCATAGGCGTAGCCAGGGGTTCACTGCGTGTGAGCGCCAACAACGCGGGTTTAGGTCAGGATGCATATTATATATAATGGAGGGAATCAAGTACCACACAACGTGTATCGATTTAAACTCGTCTAAGGCAGTTGGCGCCATCCGACTATCTAAAATAGTCAACAATCCAAAAACCTATCTCCATATATTCGGGTCAGTAGCGGTAGGCAGATGAGTAACACGATTTGTAGGTAAGATTTATTTCTTTCCATTGTCTTGCGGCGCGAATGCCTATCAAAGCTTATTGGAGAAAGTTCCGTCGCCAAAAGCTGCGCACTGTGGCGTTCATTCCGAGAGCAACTTCCACTTCGTTGCTGTTGTCGATGAATCACAAGCGTATTTATCTGACACAGAAACACTTAAATCTCGCGTTGCCCGCACAGCGTTGCCAAGCGTGTTGTGTCCAACACTCGGCGGTTGCTTTTCTCTTGTTTCGCTTCCTCTTATGAGCAAGTGAGGAACAAGGAAACTGCTGCTCTGTGGCGTTGAGACGCCCAGCCTTGCGGTATCTAAATAAACGTACTGGTAGGATGATTTATCCGCTTTTCACTTCTTTGGTGAAACGTGCAAGGAACAAGTAACTCCTTTTTGCAAAATGCTCCAGCTGTTTGAAATGGTTTCAAAACGCAGTTGTACCAACCGCATTTATTACAACGAGCTGGATAAACAAAATATTCAGAAGTATCCCAACAACCATTCAAACCACAAAAATCAGCTGCCTGCTTACGTACTTTCTAGTCCGATGCGACAAACGCCTTTGTTACTTTATTGTTCAACTCTGCAACCACTTTGTCAAATTATGCAAAAACACTTCGAAGACGCTTCCTCGGGGAAGTCCGGCCTTTTGCTTGAGCGCGATTCACCAAAAAACGTTAAAGCCACGAACTCGAACTTCACAACAGCTCAGTGGTAGAAACCGTTCGCATGCAACCGAGACGTTTGCCTCCCACGACTATGACCTAAATGTAGAACGCAGTGCACAGGGCAGCCCTAAACGAAGTAGACCAGGCGTGGAGATCACGGAAAGGTCAGCACCTTGCACGACAAAACGTCGAAATCTGTTTTTGTACCACTTCGGCCCAGTGTAGTCCATCGTAAGATATTGCGCCTGCCTCACACCCAATTTCTCGTTCCCCCCATACCTGATCTGAAGCAACAAAACCATTTTCACGTATGATCGTGAGGACATGTATCTGGAAGCGAAATTATTCTAACAGGGTGCACATATTCGAAGCATATGGAATAATTTTAACGCTGTCAAGACCACATAGACCAGGAGTCTCCTACACGCGGGCCACATCAGGTCCGCGAGGCATTTCGTGCGGCCAGCGATGCTCTTTGGGAATATTCAAATAACTTACATTAAAGATATTTAGTTAATTCACCGGTGTTTAAAAGTCCTCGGCCAGCGAGTGAACAAGTTCATTTTGAAAGAACGTAGAGACGGCAAGAAGTGATTTGCCTATAACTCACGATACCTTATGCAGACAATAAAATGTAAAAGGTGTTTCTAGTAAGACTCAGGTAGCAACATCATTGCGTCAGCGTCATAATGGGGCTCTCTGGTAATTTGATAAGTCCACACTGGGCCCTTGGAGCGATTTGAGTTTGAGACCCCTGACATAGACCTTGCCAATTCCCACATATCAACCAAACACTATCGCCGCAATAAGACCAGGGTACCGCGCGAGCGTTTCCAGAATTGTTTAACGGTTTAAACTTTTTTGTTTCTCGTTAAAGTTTCTCTCTCAGCCCAGAAATCTACTTTTGATCCTTTCGCCTGAAAACGGCAACCAATGTCCAGCAAAGAGATGATACCGGCTTAGTCGCTTTTGATTCTTCCGTCATAATGAAGCAACCAGTGGTCGCGTTACACGTGACTGCGCTCATACGTCACCGGGGAAAATGTGATTAACTTTTGCTTGTTTGATGCATCCCTGGTTGAGGCGGACTTTGACTTGCTCCTCATTGTAATAAAACGCCTTGCGACGAACAAACTTAATGTTAACATGTTTCTCAAACAGTTTGCAATAATGTCTGCATGTTGTTGCATTTGCATCAAGATTCACTGGCGCGTTGATCACTTGCTGCAACCTGACCTAAATGTATTTCCTGACGATTGCTGCAGCACGTGCACTTGCTGGGAGGCAGGCAAGGGTGGCTGGGGGCGTCCTTGTTTCTGCTAACAGGAAATTCAGCGCTGCTCCGTGTCCTTACCCAGCACTGTCACTTGAATGAACAGCGGGATGTTCTCGAACAAAAACAACAACAAATAAACAATGACGCTGCACCCTTCAATCAACATGCGCTTGTGACCTCACAGTAAACAAAAGGTGATTTTCTCCCTACTCGAGCGGATGCAAACTGGTTTGCTGAAATTGCACTGCGTGGTTTCCTGGACTGTGACGAAACTGAAGCATCAGCGCTCTGTCGCAAGTTTGTTTCTTTCAACGTGCGGTGCTTTCACTTTGCTGCATTGACTCATTCACAGACAACGTTGTAAATCGGGTGCAACTTCCAAAAAACGATCCCACTATCGCACATTCCAGAACCAAGCTCAAATCAGACAGGCGCACGAACCGAAAATGAATGTCTTCATTTGTTAGTGTTTCAAAAAGCCTGTATTTCGCCGTTCGTTACCAGACATTGGTCATGCAATCAAAGCAGGCCCACTGGAGAGCTAATACTCAAAACAATAAAATTTCACAAGAATTACAGACACGCTTGAATTGCTAAGAGTGCACAAGTCAACATTGAAAGTTGTTTTTTCAATTGATTTATTCCAAGTTCACATCTTTCCTTGCTTTTCGTTCCAACGCAAGCGCTTATTTTGCAGAACCGCACTGCTATGTTTGATAGCAGCTAAGCCGCTAAACCGAAGGACGAGTCCTTCACAGTAAATTTGTCGAGTGGCGCAGACCCAAATTCAACGAATGTCAGCGACAAATTTTTTATCTCAGTTGCTTCAGAGCAAACTACGAGGCCTGTTTTGGTTTCACTGCAATGTGGTTCTTATTGACAGAAAATATGAATAAAAATATGTTCGAAAAACGAAAAACGGAAACAACTACGAGTTCAAGCACAAGAACCCAAAATCGACTATTTTTAATCACACGTAGCAACAGGTTTTTGTACTTCAAACTTTTTTTGGCAAGTTTCGGGTTCATTGTCCAACATCAGACGCAATGGACATTTCATTTTTACATTTGACGACACCCTCATTGACCACAGTTAAAAGTTGGTCATGCTAACAGAATTGTAGAGACTGCTTGTTTGCATAGATTATTTGAGTGCTCTGTTTCTTGTGGAATTGCAATGGACGGCATAGTTGCTATAGATCAGTGATTCTCAACCTGGTTTCAGGTGGAACACCGGTGGTGGTCCACCTGGAATTTCTAGTGATCCACAGAGAGTTCCATAAATCCTTGATTATTGTTTTAGGACTAAGATTGAACATGCTCTTGAGTTTACTGACCTATGTGCAAACGTTTCGACCAGTTGTGCATGTGGTGTCAGCATAGCGAAGGACTCCATCGGATATTTTTTTTAAATGGTCCTTGGGCCAAAAAAGGTTGAGAGCCACTGCAGTATAGATTCACGTGAACTGTTATCCGGTAACCTGTAACTAATTAATTACTGAAGATGCCGTAGTAATTTTGTGGAACGCTTTGGTGGAACGCGGCACCGGCCCTACAGATAGAGACAGATGTTTTAAAAATCAAGCACTCTATCACCACCGTGAGGCCGAAAACTTCTACATCTTTGGCGCAGTGGATAAGTTGAACGATGACAACTTAAGCTTTGAATACAGAGAAAGAAGTTAAGTTTTCTGCCAAACACAGCATCTTGTTACTTTTCAGGAAAAAAACTCATTCTTCAGATGTATGTTGTTATTGCCCATAAAAGTCTGCACGTTTTCACAGTGGAATTGCTACAATTTCATCTCTGTCGCATCGTCTGATGAACAAATGACACAAGAGCATTTCATAGTTCTAATCTATTGGTCACTTAACAAGCCTTTGCACATCAGCCTACATTCTTGCCTGCGGAAAAACAGAGCGCTTAAAGGGACAGGTGTGGCAGCGCTGCTGCTTGATGACAGGAGTCAGCAAAAAATTGTAATCGGGGGCACTTGTGAATAACTCAACATCCTCTTCTGTCATAGCGCAACACGCCAGCGAAAACAAAAGCACGGGCTGCACCTGGAACACGTGCTTGGACAGCACAAGTTGCGGACACACTCGAGAAGACAGCGACTACAACATCCGTAAAGGGTTAAAGTGATTTATACAGAGGTCGGAACCGCCTGAACCTAAAAGTATACAAGTCGCTCCAACAAACAACCAACTGCAAAAAGCAACCGGTTTCTATTTATGTTGCGTTACTTTGCGTGTAAAGCTTACGTTTTACGCAACACTATGGCGTGAACAATACTTTTCACGCAAAAGGTTTGATGAAGAGCAAAAAATGCTCGACCTAACTCATTTGTTTATATTTACTCTTTTTTTTAAATCTGGGGCTGATCGTAACGTTGGTTTTGTGACGTATAACAAGCGCAAGTATGACGCAAAAAATCCGTCCAACAGCTGAAAAATGAAACCAATGCTTTTCTCCAACTGCTCGTGATTGTCTCACCATGATTGCCTCACCACGATTGTCTCACCGTGATTGCTTCACCATGATTGTCTCACCATGATTGTCTCACCATGATTGCCTCACCATGACCGCCTCACCATGACTGCCGCGCCTGTACTTGATCTTAGTATTTACAAACAAGTTCTCCGGAGAATGACAATGGCTTCGACGAAGACAAGAAACAGAAAACGACCATTTTCGTCTTTCCGTCGCTGCGTTGTCCAACGATCGATTTTTTTCATCACCTTCTGACTTCATGAAATCTCCGTACAGTTTCATGGCATGGAACATTTGCTGACCGCATTAAACATTAATTTCTTTTGTAACAACATACAGAATTAAACGGGAATTTTCTTGGAAAAACCTGTATCTGGCTTGGAACTATTGAAGCGAAGGCTTTGTCGGCAGGGTAGCAATTGTAAACCGCATGCGACCCGCCGATCCAAAACCCTGTTTGTGCCTTGCTACGAAAAATCCGTAGGGCAGTAAGAATTACGGAGCTGAGACGTAAGAAAGCAAGTGTGCAGTTGAAACGACACGCTCCGAAAACTGTTCAATGCAAATGGACGTCGCTCACTGTAAAGGTGTAAAACTGTAAGTCGGCAGAAATGCAGATGCACTTTAACGATATTGTAGCAACTGATCATGACCTTGTTCCCAAATCACCAACACCTGCTGATTCAGACAAAAATAATATATGATTAATGAACAAAATCCGTTACATTCTAGCTTTTGCGAGTGAGTAACTGCTTATATCATTTTTTTTAAGGAAAACGTTAGGTACCCGATATAGATCTGTAGGCACCCGATTTCTCTGATTCTAGGGACCCGATTTTCTCTGATTTTAGGGACGCGATTATAATTTTCTGTGATTCTAGGGACCCAAATCGGGTCCCTAAAACGCCTTAAAAAAAACCTGCTTATGTAATAAAATGAATCCGCGCCTATAGCAACAATTTCAGTTTTTCATTGAACTTAGTCAAAAAAAATATATTGCAAAGATATTAACGGCAATTAATTATCAAGCAAAATCACGTACAGGGCTTGTATAGAACCAAAGATTGAAGTGGCAGCTGGTTCATGTTCAACTATTTATTTTGTTTGAGGATGACGGGCGCGTATACGTCTTCTCTGCGCTCTGTAGCTAATAAATGTTTCTGTGTATTGTGCACTGCTTGTCTGCTACTGACTCGCGTGATACACACCTCAAGTATGAAATAAAATAATAACTAAATAAAGATAAAATGCTCCATTTAATAGCATCAAGACACCACAAGGGTGACGCAGCCGAATCTGATCGAAACTTGTTTTGCTAGGAAATCGATTTCGAGATAATAGCTGTGATTACCAGACTGGGGGGAAATCAACACTACCCGCATGCTGGTTGATGATATTTTCTGCATTACATTGTCTCCTAATTTTTTTTGCTGACAACATCTTTTCCGTCCTGCTGGAAAGTTAGCGGCTGAACCATTACACATTTCGAGAGGCTGGAAGTTCATACCAGGAACCAGTTAACTTACTAAAATCATGCGGTCACCAGGTTGATTCCACGATTTTAGAAAATCTGTATTTCTGTTTTTCTTTATATTCAGTCGGGTGAACAGCATGGAGCTCCATAAACCCGTTTGTCAACCTGGTCAGCTGGGCCGCCCAGTACAATTTCACAACGGTTCTGGTGCTAGAATTCTTGCGCAGGGCAGGTAAGTTGCAGCAGAGGAAACCGAGAAGAGTGGAGCCGATGATTTCTCGGTTTCGCGTTTTCCGACGTGACCACAAGCGCAGATACGTTCGTTTGGCCCGTGGGGCAGAGATGGGCCACAGGCTGCTATAGACACCTGACCCACGCAAAGCGAGATTTACTTAATTGTTTCACTTCTTTCTCAAGTGATGGTCAGAGTTTGGCAAACACAACGCTCCTCTCGGACAACTCACGCCAATCGAAAAAAATGCTGGTCATGTGAACAATCCACCGTGCTTCGATTTCTTGGGCAGCTTCCTTTGTAAGTTTTTAAATCGTGACATTAGCCATCAGGGGCAGTATTAGTCAATTCTTGAAATGTCCTTTTGGCCCCGGGCATGACACTTAAACATTAGATGAACATGCTAATCGCCGTAAGCTTTTCCGTTTCAAACTATTTCCGTGTCTGTTTGAAGCGCACATCAAAATGCTTTCTTGGCCACCGCGTGACATGGCAGTCATTTCTATTGCGCAGTGTCAGGCACTTTACAGCACAGGCAGACTAGTCACTGAGTACACAAGCCAGCAGTCTCATCCGCAGCAACGTGGTTGTCAAAACAAAATTTTGTTGACACTAACTAACTTTTTGCTTAAGCATATTTGAGTACGGATGCTGTGTGTGTGCCCGACTTTGTGTCGTCACAATGGTGGGAGACGCTGAACAAATGACATATTTTCAGATAAGTGATTCAAGCAAAAATAAACATTGTTGCGAAACAAACCGACGTATAATTGAATCATTGTTGATTTTAGGGGCCGTTCCAGTTGAGCGTGGGCGGTTGAAACTGGATGGAACCGGATTTTTAGACATAACAAACAGCACTGTTTGGACGGGAAGCTCGAGAGATACACTCAAACAAACAGACCGGAGCTAAATAACTTACTGAGATTAAATTTTAACTTCGGTAACTTTGAGCGCTGGAAAGGCAAGCCTGGCTGAAGCAAACAAAACGCTAAAACGACACAGCAACAAAGCGAGCAACTTCGCTCGATACAATGCTTACATTGGTGAAACACGCGCAACTCGGATCGTTCGAGTTACAAAGCATTAAGCGCATGTTTACAAAACCTACTTTCGCTTGTATGATAATGTCCTAGGGTTTTTACAACGAATAGGTGTCTGACATGAACTTGCGGGAGGCTTACGACTGGCATGATCACTCACGTAAAGGTTCGAAGGCGCAGGATTTCTCGATGAAACAGACAAATCTGAAGATACTGTCCGAAACTACTTTTCCATTAACTTTTATTGGGCAGTAAATGCGAAGAGTTGCTTGTTCCGTTGAAGAGGACGGCCAAAAACAGTTCACTTGAAAAATTTTTATCTTTCACAAAAATGTATTCAGCTTAACTGCGAACTACACGCTTTGGCAACGTGTTTCCAAAAACCTGTGGAACGCGTACCCATCCGTTTTAACTGCAAGAGCCGCGGCACAAGCGGCGTTTTACTCCATGTTGCATTCAAAACTCGAAGCTAAGACGGTTGTTCGAGATGCAGATTGTTTATCAGAGGAGGTCAAACCACTCGCCCGTTTGGGAGTGTGTGAACGCCAGACTTGTTTACATGTTGTTCCAGCGATAATATGGGAAACCTTCGATTCGCAACAAAACAACGAAGGCTACACTTCTGAGTTCCAGCAATCCTGCTCAGTTCGAACCGGAAGCTCTCGGAAGTGACCGCGGCGGCGGTGGCGCGTTCTAACGCCTGGATTCGAACTCAAAAACACGTTTTGTGACATTACAGTTGTTGCAAAGAGCAAAGGACTCAGGTGATACTCGCAGCAGTTAATTTGTTACAGCTTTTGCCACACACCGGGTTTTGCAACACGTTTTCCACTTGTCCTAAGCATTTTCCAGCAGTGCGAATGATGAATCATTACCGCCGCGAACGAACGCTTGCATGTTAATGTTGACGACAACCGTAGCTCGTTTCCATCGATGTAGGAAAAGGACATACACCTTTTGCTTTCCTCATATTTTAAATAGAAAGTTAACGTCTTTTTAATAAGATTTTTATTATATCAGTTTTCTTTCAAGCGGAACAAACCATTCTTTATAAACCATCCCTGCGGCAGAAAACCGCACGACTTCGTGTGAGTGTGCATGTTCTGGCACCGGCATAAAAATTTAATGCGCTTCATTGAGAGAAATTAGGAACTGTGCAAAGTTCCCAGCCTGTAACATGCTTTCATAAATGGTCCATAAGTGCTAACAATCTGCAAAAATTAAAGTTGTTTTTTCGTGCTTGGCTGGCAAGAAAAAATGAAAACTCCTTCACAAACACGACGATAAGTTATCCATGTTTTAAAGAGGCGAGCAGGTTGTCATTCATGTCAATCCATGGCGCCAACCACGTGGCGAACTTGTCACGTGATATTCCATGATTCGTCACGTGACAAGAACGTGAGTGACGTGATAGTCATGCGCTCACATGACGGGGCTGCCACAGTTTCATTTTCACCGAAAAATACACAAAAGTTAATTAGGGCACAATAACTAGACAATTCAAAGTGATTCGCAAATTATTTTAAACATTTCATCATCAAAACTCCCAGTGAATTATATAATTTGACAATCAGCATCGTATTGAAACATGTCCTGAAGATCATGCCGCTTTTCAAAATTATAATTGTTTCAGGGTTGCCGTGTTTTCATCGCACAAAACGAGGACACCTGCAGCCGCTAACTGATTCAAATTTCTGGAAAGCATGTTAGCTGCTGCTGCTATTCAATGTGCTTTCACTTCGTAAAAAAGCCAAGACACGCCTACAAGACCCGTCAAGCAAAGTGCTTTGATCAGAATTTACCGTAGTTCCTTCGATACATCCTGGGACGGAAAATAATCAAAACCACCCAAAACTTTGCTAAATTATTAAGTATGAGCCGAAGGTTGTAATAAAGAAACACGCGAAAATCAAAAAGGACATTTTGGCATTTTTAGCGCCCTCGAAGGACAGTTATTTTTTTTTAAAGAGGACATGTTCTCCAAAACGAGCGCGGATGGTCATCCTACATTATTTGCTCAACGTACAGAAACCTCTAAGTTTGACTGAAAAGTTGTCGGGAAGGAACTCTGATATTGAGCTTTTTTCCTTAAGACACTTGAAAACATTCTGTTTCAAGATTTTTGTTATAGGAGTAAGCTGGGTCAAGAAATTGGTCAGAAACAAAGTCTGTGAGGCGCACACTGTAAATTTTTCACTGTCCGTCGATGAACCGAAGGCTTTCTTCATGACGTAAAAATGACCCTGTCTCGCAACCAGAATAGCAATCATCATTTTCTCAGAAACACAACTTGAAAATACCAAATTTCCCGAAGATTCTCGTCTGTGTTGGGCAATTTCGCCCGCTTTGTAAGTGAAATGTTTTCGAAAAATATTTATTGTTTTTGTTAATTTGAGATGAGTGTTCCCATTCTTAAATCACAAAGGCTGCGAACCGTGGCGAGGTAATCCATCGCGAAGAGGGTTTTGACCGCAGGACTATGTTTAATGTCAGCAGCAGTACGCTCTTTGTTTGGACTTGGCCTGATGACCAGGGCAGAACCAGATACGGCGACAAGTTTTTAATTTTCCGTTTGTGTTCTACAAACCTTTCATAGCTGCAGGTGAAGCATCAAAATATTTGCTAAAAATCTCACAGTTCTTGCAGCAGTTCGTTCAATTGTTTTGATGCTTATTGAACTCTGCGCCACGTATGGTAACGTAAGACAGAATCTGTTTCAAGAAAAAAAGCACCAAAGACACTTTGAACGCTGCTAAATTCTGACCTAATGCTACATTAGCTGATGTTTGACCGTCATCGATTCCGCTATGGAAATTTTAGCTTTGAAAACAAGATGATGCAGAGTTCAAACAAAGAACAACTGCTTCCTGGAGAAATTAAGACGGAACTACGTTGATTAGACTCGCAGAACTGGGTAACGTCCCCATTTGCGAGACAACGATGAGCTTATCTCAAGTAAGTACTCTCCACATTGAGGGTAAGCAATGAATCGATCTGCAAACTTATAGAAAAGTACCAGACTGAGACGCAAAAATTCATCAATGTTTACTTTGTCTTTCCTGCTGCTCACTGGTTTGCTGAACCGAAATTGAAGTTTTATCTTCCTGCGTTTTGACGTTTTGTCTTCCTGCAGTTCAGAAACGTTTTCTTCAACTTCTCAGTTTCAACACAAGGACAAAGTCAACAGTTTGCGCAAAAAATTACTGGCAATCTCGTAAGTACAAGACACTGGTGATGATAAGAAGCCCTGAGCTGTAGCTTTTAACTACTGAACTATATTTTACGTTTCTTAAAAAATTTCTGTCTTTCGAATGAGATGTCATAAATCACTGATTCACAAGTGTTTATAAATCACAAGCATTGGCCCAGTGGATTTCCTGTCAACAAACGCATACTTGTCAGTGGTTTAAACTTTTCTGCAAAACAACCTTTCATGACCTCCAGCTCATGTTTAGTTTTCATGCCCTTGCAGATATTGTTTCAGCCTTCACGTCATTTTCACAAAAAAAACACTTCTACAGGTCAATAACTACATCCCACGGTCCGTCAGAAACAGGCGGCTAATACAGACCATCACCAAACACAGGCGAAGATAAAGTGTTGTCAACAACGATTATCAACAGCCTACGTACGTTGGGACAACGGCTTCACGATAATCAGACAGATTCAAGGAACGGAGCTCGAAATGTTAACAACAAAAAGAGGCCGTTGTGTGTTGATACTCCCGAAAAACGTGACATCCGCTTTATGACACTTTTTTGGAGACATCAACGTCTCAGACAGACCTTTCCAGTTCACGACCGCGTGCTTGTCAATGCAGCTGCGCTAATTGCGGCCGGAAATAGAGAATTTCGCGTTTATGCTGAAGCACCACTGCCCGCTTATGATTGATGATGCGAAAGCACCAGCTCTGAGGGCGGTCAGCTCGAAACGCCCTTTTGATGACATGGGTTGCATCGTCCACGGACGGCCGCCACGTTCAACATTCAGTTATATTGTTTTGCGCGCGATTAACTTGCGATTTTTATGCCTCTGTGATTGAGCAACGAGGCAACCTTGCATGGGTTCCAACAGCAGCAAGTCCTCTACGTACGGCATCGAAAACAGAGAAAGGTTTGGCTTACCTTGAGCTGGCATCGTTCTTCGCGTTCGCCACTTTTCCAGAGCTTGTTTACGATGTTCCAGCGAGACGACCTGCGGGTGCTGGAAATAAGTTGTGTTATCGAAGAGGCCGGGAGAGACTTCGCCGCCGACGCTAGCATAGCCACTGCAGGAAAAACAATCGATCGAAGGCAAACATTGGCCTGGCTAATATTCCACAGCGCTGACGCCGAGTACAGGTCTTGTTTGTGCCCCGCGCGACCCTGCGCTAAACAACAATAAAAAATAACGGGAAACGAAACGGAGCTTGTTAACAGCGCAGCCTTCGTCACGGGCTGTATAAACATCGCATGCGCCTGCACTATGTACACCCGTCACGAGGAGGGCGACGCCTAACCTTCCCTGCGGTGAAGATACAACCATGGACTGCAGTTGCAGGTAGCCATGTGCTTCAACCACGGTTTTTAACCTGGGGCGCGCGCGCCTGGCGAAGTCCGAATCGTGCTGCTCTACGTGAATATCTAGAACGTCGTATTGTTTAGTAACCAATCAACCAGCGGGTGTCCCAGCTCCCTAACAAAGGAACGTTTCTGTATTATGCATTCTTCTTTCTCCCCTTCTCCGCCTAGTAACACTTCCTCTCATAGCAAAAGTGTTGTTCACGACAATTTTGACATATAAATGTTTGGAATGTCTTGAAGTGAGCGAAGTATTTTATACTGTTATGCATAGACTCGCTGTAATACCAACTTAAAACGTGCAATATTTCAAGGCTTCTAGAAGTTATCTTTTTCGTAATCTGTGTATCATTACATTAGTTCAGTAAAAACAAAAAATTGCACTAAACCCACAAGAGCACTGGTAGCATTATGGACTCAAACGGAGGAAAGTTGTAAACAATTTCTTGTGGAGACCACAGTCGTGCGAACCGTGGCTTCAACGTCCTCAGCAAACATCAGGAAGAGAATTAGAAAACGTGAAAACTGTTAAACGTTTCATTCTTCTGATGTGAAGCATTAACAACTTATTTTTTCACTTCAATACAAAAAAACTCTAATTACTTATCAATAGAAAAATTTATGTCTATTGTTAACTTTCTTTTGTCTTTCTTTTCAAAGTTATTCGAAAAAAACAATGGGCTTCATTGCCCACTTTCAAACTGATGAATCAGTGGTTTTCACTTCAAATGTGATGCATAACGAGAGGTCGTGACCCCACGCACACAATTTAAACATCAACAAGATTTATAGTTTGCGTGGAGTGAAGTGACATGCCGATTAAACGTTCAAAACATAGATTCGGGCGTTTTGCTTCTGGTTTTCTTGAAACAGGTCAAGTCACAATCAGTTGGATCCGCAGAATAGCAGTTGTACTTTATTCACAGTACAGTTAAGAAATGTGGTGCATAATGTAGGGTTGCCATACGTCAGGTTTTTCCCGGACATGTCCGGGATTTTATTGGCCAAATATGCGTCAGGGAGAAATGTTAAAAAGTGCTTCAATGTCCGGGATTTTGGAATAATGCCTTTTCTGAAATCTAACCGAAATGTTTTCACAGTAAGAATTACTAAGTGCTAGCGATTAAACTTGGTAATTTTTTACTATTAAAAAAGGTTAAGCGAAAATGTAAATTTACTGACGAGATGCCAGCAATACATCCATATTTCTGGACAGGTAGAAATGAATGGGAAGCAGAAAGCTTAGTTTGTAAACCAGGAACATGCATCTCAGTTTCATACAAGGTATTGCGGATTTAAAATCACATCTCATTTCTGATAAAATTGAACCCCAGCGTAATGGAGGTCTATAGTGAAAGTGAAACGTTTCTGGGAGCAGACAGTTGGCTTAAACAGGGTTGTGTGGTCGCTGTGCATTCATACATTGACATTGACCATCCTGCGACAGCACCAGCTCAGTGTTTGCAATTTACGCAGGTCCTTCATGTTTGCAATAGTCTGGCGTTTTACTTCAGTTTTTCCTGAGATGACAATTATAAAAAAGCTGCTTTTTTATCTCTTCAAAACACATTTTGTCCATCTAGGTCAGGGGTTGGGAACCTGCAACCCCGTGGACGACATGCGGTACGTTTAACCAATTAATGTGACCCGTGCAAGAATTTTCTTCAACCAAATTAGAAAATAGCATCGCTTGATTCACAAAATACCTCCAAGTCAGCCGATACTTGGACAGTTAGGTCAAGAGAAACACTTGTCGCTCATTCTCATAGATTTCTTTCCTTTTTCTCTCTAAAGTAAAAAAACACTATATGTGCTTTGTTGTGTTTTCATCACAAGATGAAATTAGAATCTTTGGCTAGCGATATTCCACAATTTATGTGGCCCGTGATATTCAACAGGTTCGCCACACCTGACCTAGATAGCCTTGACCAAATGAATGAAAAATGATCTGGACGGTTTTCATCAACCCGCTGTATTTTTCAAAAACCTCAGTTACTTGTTTCTTGCTGAGAGATCAAAAAAGTTTAGTTAAAGGCATTTTCGAAGTGGGTTTTGGAAGGGACTAACCTGAGAGTAATTGTAAGAAAACGATGCGAAAACGATGCATGTTTTTGAAACAAATGGAAATTCAAAGAAAACGTTTTCAAAGCAAAAATGTCAGCTGTGGCTGGTACAATAGCTTCTGCTGGAGTCACTCGGCCTAGCGAGTTTCGCCCTTCTGTTTCTACGAAAGGACGTATCAGTCGGAGTGTCTTCTCGTAAACCAGGCCACAACGGTTCACAAGAAACACTGTCTGTAACATCAGCGCTGCTGCTAGTGGGTCTTTTCGCCCTCAGCCCTCCCAGTCAACGCCCTGACACTCCTTTTCTCGCGGATGTGTCCATTGCGAGAGGGTCCGGAAAGCAAACAAGGTTCTCGAGCTGGCTAAAGTGCTATCACTATGCGCTCGGGTTAAAGTAAACACGGAGTAAAGAAAGAAAGAGTGGGGAGCTCGGCAGAATAAGAAGAGAAAGAGTGTGGGCGAGCCAAAGCTGAAAAAGTTCGTTTTCCAAACACGCTGCTCCTGCGCTCTCATCCGCTCGCGAAAACAAGGAAACCAACACAACGACTTGTGAACTATTTGCCTCGACATGATCCAACGCCGCCGTCAGCTTAATTCAGCACAACAGTTCTCACAAAGGCAAGCAAGTCCGCTTTTCTTATTCTTTATGTCAACAAATGCAGTTTTCGCTGACGTCATCCATGACAGTTTTTTCGCCGAACTTATCCTTTTCTCCAATCCCCCCAAAATGGTAAGAACCCTTAAAAACTATACAGTAAAACCACGTCACATAACACGCGACTCTCACCCCCTTGACCTATGGCGATGACGACGTTTGCTGATTTTCCTGACTTTGGTTTAGGTTTTCGCGGCGGCCAGGAAGACAGCGTTTGCCGGTGTTGTGTGCTCGCATCAACGATATGATTTGAAAAATATGCAATTTTGCCAAGGAATTACGCCTTGAGAACAAAAAACAAAGAAAACGGAAAAGAACGAAACAAAGGAGCAAAACCAAGTCTCGCGATTAATATCGTGCTGGCAGATAAGAAATCTTTTTGGAAGATGATAATCAACGCAGCTAGCACTGTTTCGGGTCTGCCTCATTTTTTCGGGTCGACCTCAAATAAAGGTATACCTCATTTTTTCACCCACGGGGACGCCTTCCGACGGTCACATGTATCTGCACCAATAGTTAGTTTGAATGTTGGTGTTCTAGCGAGTTACAGTAAAGGTCTTTCTGCTAAGTTTGACGAGTTGTATGTCTGCATGGAATAAGGCTACAACCATTTGTCGCAAAGCAATGGAGTTTGCGATACAAGAAGCTGCAAAACCGCATCGCTATTATTTCATTGTAAAACACACCAACGCGCCTACAACAGTCATCCAACAACGTTCTCCAATCAGGTCGGTACTGTGGCATCTTGCCTGCAACCAGCCCGAGCATAAAAGCCAATCAAAATCACACTACCTGCAGGACTGTACTGTAGGTGATCGCCGAACAGCCGGTACAACACTATAGAATGAGCATATTCTGTAGCTTGTATCTAAATAAATATGCCAAAGGCAAAGAGAGAGGAACTTTTATCATTTTTGTGCTGTAACAAGAATTTTATTTTTTTGGAAAAGGACACGTCATCCAAATGCTAGAGGCAGGGATGGATTTAGGGAGCGCGGGGCCCTAGGCCATCTTAGTTTTTGGGGCCCCACGCAAGTGTGACCTATTTGGCTCTTTGTCTAAAAAACGTGAAAGTATGCCCCTCTTATATGTAGTGCCCTCTCAAAAATCTATCTTTTCTTGTGCCGACTTTAGTTCTACAATTGCCTTAGAACAGTGGTTCCCAACCTGTCTAGGCTTGCGGCACCCTGCAGAAGAGAATTATATTTTGCGGCACCCAGTGGCGAACCCATGGAATTTTGCTTCAAGGTTTGATGACAGTTTGAAAATGTATTTTTAATAGTATATTAAAAAATGCATTAGCTCGCGGCACCCCTGGGTATTGTAAATGGCACCCTAGGGTGCCGCGGCACCCCAGTTGGGAACCACTGCCTTAGATCTTCAACAGAAATTAAAGCCTTTCCTACATCCTTCTAAAGAACAAATGGTAATGCGATCTTTTCTTGGAATTTGAAGCTCTTTTATGCAGTTCAAAACTTCTTTTCGTTAAATTTCCGTGATTTCTAGCGTTTTTAGTAGGTTTATTTTTCGGATATAGACATTTTCATGCGGGACCGTGTTGCCGCCCTCGAAAATGTCGTCTAGCTGTCGATCTGATTGCCTGATGTAAACTCCTTTTTTGCAGTAATAGTAATCACATATTTAATGAAAGAAACAAGCACAATCCCTTCAGTGTACACAGGACTTATTTATGCTTTTCTGAAGTTGTCATTTTCCAAGCAATACAAAATATAGTGTCTTAATCCTCTACGTCAGGAGTGTCAAACTCATTTGCACTGAGGGCCATATCAACATTATGGTTGCCCTCAAACGGCTAGTTGTGACTGTATAGTTGCCCTCAAAGGGCCAGTTGTAACAAAATTAACCACAATCATCTACTCTACCCTAACAAAGAGCGTCTCTCTGACATAATGATGATTATGTTGCAGTGAAAGGAGTCTTAAAACTGAATAACCTTTTAGAAGAGAGACCTTAGGTCAGCAAGATAACTACAATAGCAAAATTACAACATGGCAAAGAACGTCGTTTACCTTTGTAAACAGTTATAAACCACTAGAGTTACAAAAAAATAAGCAGGTTGAGACTTAAAATTTGAGCTTTTACATTCAAGCGTAAAATTTAAGCTTAAAAAGACGTGGCGGGCCACAGGCCACCAGTTTGACACATGTTCTCTATGCCACAGGCCGATGGTAAACAGCATGAAGAGAAGTTTTGCACAGCAGCAAAGCATTGTCGCAACACCCTCAGTCAACCATATGAAGTAAGCGCAATGTAGACACGTTTTTCTCAGTGAAGCTCACAAAACACTGTTCTACTGTAGCTGATCTTAATAACATATAGAGTTTCAACAAGCAATCTCTGCTTGCGGGAAACCTAGTAAAAACAACCAAACGTAGGATCCAATACTGACAATACTGCTTTTCATCAGTTTTGCAATGTCTGGCGGTCTTGCGTTGTTGCAAGCTTTTTGTCAGTGGAAAATTGAACATCAATTAAGTGCCGTTATTTTCTTTTTCATTTTTTTTGTAACCGCTTTCATATAGACGGCCTGAATCTCTCTCACGCCCAGATGCGCAATATTGTCGTGTTGCTATTATACTGATAAGAGCCTAGAGCAGACATTTGTATTTCCGCCCGTTTCCGGGTAAATTATGAAGTTTTGCCTCTGCGCAGTTTTTCGCAAATTTTTAGTTAACATGGAGTCGTCATAGGAAAGAATTGCGCGGGGCTCCCAAAAGCGCGGGGCCTTAGGCCATGGCCTATTTGGCTTATGCGTAAATCCGTCACTGGCTGAAGGCATGGTAGCCTTACGTAATGTAAGTATGACGCATGACAACCCTACGTAAAGATGATATCTGCCATGAAGTGGAATGTCAGCATCGGCGACCAATTGTGACGTGTTAAGAACTACATCACGTGAGCAGGTGACGTAACGCGTGTGCAGCGAAGCAGAATCGTTCAACGACTTTCAAATAAATATTGCTGCTCTCAGAAACTGTTTCTAAGGACTTCCGCGCGACTGTCTGAAAAGTGTTGACGGTTTCGCTGTTTATGATATTCTGTTGTCAAACGCCGAGCGACCACGAGTATAGGCTAGTCCGTCAACCTGCGACGTCGTGCTTTTCGAGGTTACGTCTGTTGATTTTTGACTGTCTAGCCTTTTGTTGTGGTCCATTTTCCAACATTGTTTGTAGATGTAAACACTGTCGCTGACTTATTAAACTTTATCTCCAGTACATCTACAAATGCCAGTGCTCGGCCAAAAATACAGGATTTCGACGTAGGAAAAAATATATGCTTTTTTTAAACCTTACCCTATTTACTGGGTCAAAAACGATCGAAAACAAACGCAGCATCAGGAAAAAGAGAATCCCTTATTAGTATGTTGCTTCGCAGAAACAGAGATATCGCTTTTCATTTCGGATGCTTAACAAGCTGCTTGCAATCTGGTCCAGCGCTGGACCAGGCAGCGGGTGGTCAGTGACTGCAAAGTAGATTTTCACCTGTTTTTCGTGATTTCGCAAACAGGCACCTGTGACACTGCATTATCTTCAACAGTGACAACGCTGACAAGTTATCCGACATGAGTGTCATGGCCGTGCCAACTTCATAGCACAAAATAATGCTTTGGTAAAACGTACAAGGCAATGCGCTTAAAAATAGCAAAAGCCCACTTGGTAATGTTTTTAGTCTCTAATCCACATCTGCATTCACAAATTTCAACATTCAAATCAGTGTTCGAGTAAGAGTCTTGCTGTGGTGTGAGGTCACAATTCTGTCTGTGACGCCATATATAAACAGAAATGCTGCACTAGAGCGGTTGCATTCACAAAAAGATTTGCAACTGTCGACGCTTTTTAGTCTCGCATGACCTTTGCAAAGTTTTCGAGGAAAAACGTTTGTAGTGTTCAGGTCAACTTAACCGCATTTTTTCTCAAGTACTTCAGCCACTGCAAAATGGGGATTTGGTGTTGTGCATAAAGCTTTATATATGTTTTTATTTTTTCTGCAATGTCATTAAAGAATTCTTTTAGCATTACAAAGAGCAAAAATTAACCTGTGTATCACACTGAATTATAAAGTTTGAATAATTTGGTGATGCTTCATGTTCACTAAAAGTGGCTGACGGTTATGTAGTGCTATTCAACCGGGTATACTGTATACCCAAGTGTATGCCATATCTAAACCAGGGTATACAACTGAAAAATGGTATACGAAGGGTATACAGCTTAGGGCTGTGATACACAGGAACGTACTACCGGCTTATACGCAATGTTGCGTATGCCTACTATCACAGTGGTGTTCTGGGTCCTATTGTTGCATCAGTAATGCGCCTATTTCAGTCGTGTGTGCGGCCTATTGTCAGACATTTTTCTTTCTGCTTGAAAATATTGCTAGCGGCGGTGTTTAGCAGTAAGAGACCAACGTAGTAAAGACCAAGTTTTGTTTATCTATTATAGATTCTAGCTAGATTAGTAACATTTAGCCAGGTGGGTGATAGTGATAGCCGTACCAAATGTACTGTTAGACAGCCTATTTCAGATAGAAGATAACTGTGACTAATTTAAAATTTTATTTGAAAGGTTGCAATGTCTTTATTAAAATACTTTGTAATGATATTGATAGTAACAAAGAATCTGATGTAGCCCTAGCCTCATCTTCTGCAAATGCGCTTCTTCCTGCTAAGCGCCGGAAAACAACGCTAAAGAGACGAAAATGGAACGATGATTACCAAAATTATGGATTTCGCCGCCCACTTGGAGAAGAAGAAAATTCTTATCCATCTGGTCAGTGCCTGTTTTGCTCGACCACATACGGTAATGTTAATGTTGTTAGATCAAAACTTCTAAGTCATCTTACAAAGCAGCATCCAGAACACCAAAACAAATCTAAGGAGTTCTTTAAGTCACATCTGGCTGCTCAGAAGAGTCAGAGCAATTTGTTTGATAAACAAATGGGACGCCAGTTAATCTACGACAAGAACATATTATTGGCATCGTTGAAGATGTCACACCGCATGATGAAAGTGAAACGTCCCTACACAGAACTTGAACGTGTAGTGCTGCCTTGTTTAGAAATTGCAGCTGACTTAATTCATGGCGGAAAAAAGCAGTTGATAAAATCAAACAAGTTCCGCTTTCCGACAGTACTGTTGGACGTCGTTGTGCTGTTATATCCGAAGATTTGAAACAACAGCTAATACAGAAATTATCAAAAGCCCCTTCTTTCGGCATACAGTTGGATGAAAGCACTGATATAAGCAGTGAGTATCAGCTGATGGTATTCTGTAGATTTCCAGATCTAGACGCTAACAGAATAGTTGAACATTATTTGTTCTGTCAACCAGTTGGAGAAAGAGCAACTGCTGAAGCGATTTTCAAGAAAATGAATGAGTTCTTTGAAAAAGAGGGGTTAGATTGGTCGAATGTAAATCTGTGACAACAGATGGCGCTGCAGCTATGCAAGGCTTCCGTAAGGGTGTGATTAAGAGAATACAACTGTCGCCCAAATGCGTAGGGATTCGTTGTGTTATTCACCGGGAAGCATTGGTAACAAAGAAACTCAACCTGAATCCAGGTGAGGCAGGCGGTCAAGAACATGAATTAATGGATGTTCTACTGGAAGTTGTGGCTGTTGTAAATTCCATCAGAAAAAGTGCTAGCAACAGAGACGTTTTTCAAAACTTTGTGATGAAATGGCCTCCTCTTCCAAAAAACGTATTTTGCACTCAGAGGTACGGTGGCTATCTCGAGGGAAAGTTCTTTCTCGCGTGTTTGAACTTCATGAACAGTTAGGGGCATTTTACGCAGAACACGGAGACCCACGAGCTTCCAAGTTTCGGGACATATTCTGGATTGCAAAATTGGCGTACTTGGCGTCGATGTTTGATCGTTTGAACCAAGTGAACATCAGTCTTCAAGGGAGAGGGGGTGACATCTTTCGGTCAACTAGCAAGATCAATGCGCTGAAGATGAAAATCCTACTCTGGAAAAATAATGCTTTGTCGAAGAACTTCAGTGATTTTCCCTTATTAAGTCAATATATGCAAGAGCCTGGTTGGGAGTTTGAGGACGTTTCTACTGAAAAAAACTGTCTGCTTTTATTGTTGCTCACTTAAACTTACTTGCCGACAATTTGAATACGTATTTTACTGAGGATAACGACCACTTCCTGGCAGAAAATTATTGGAACTACGTTCTGACTTAAATCAAAAATACACATTCCGAGGAGGGGATTACTCAGAATTTTGGGTTTCTCTCCTTGAATTTCCCGAATATAAAAATCTTGCGCAAAAAGCCACTGATGTCTTGGTACAAATGCCTACCACTTATTTGTGTGAACAAGGATTTTCCAGTCTTGTTGAGATCAAGTCAAACAAACGAAACTCAATTCTTGACATTGATTGTTTGATGCGGGGAGGAATAGAGAGAGAGCTAACACCACGTTATGTCCAAATTGCGGAAACGATGCAACAACAAGCTAGTCATTAAATCAACTTAAATTTTTAAGTCGGTGACACTTTTGCATGTTAAATTTCTTGTGCTCAGTATAAGACTACTATTTCTGTAATCACTGCAACAAACAACTAATTCTTATTTTTTATACTCTCTATGCACAATTAAACAATGCTATTGCGAGGTATACAAATTTGTTGAAAAATTGTAAAAGGTGTACCACGGAGAAAATGTTTGAAATGAGCTGAACGCGCAGGCGTAACAAATCACGATATTCACGCTGGATCAATTAAGGGCCAAATTTTTTGACTTTAAGCGAGCAACAGCGTTTGCGTTGGGACACCGCTTCTCGAATCACAAAACGACAAGATATGCTACACATTTGAGGGGGAGCATGGCCTCTTTTGCCCCCTTTGCTGCGCCTATGCATTGTATACAACGTAAAAGGTTTTACCAACGACCAACAGATTAAGACACAAGCGACTGTAAAATCAAGTTATTGTTTGGTTTTACACATTCTTTAATATCGTTTATCTTTACGAACTTTTTCGCCCAGCAGATCTCGTCCCTGCTTAGCAAAGTACGGTTTTAAAATGCTCAAAGGGGTTAGCTGGCCTTCCTGTTCCTCAGCTGTTACAGTTATGGCGGAACAAGGTTGCTGAGGAGCATGTTTCTAGTTCGAAGGGCAATTTGAGTACGTTTGGTTCATTTCTGGTAATGACATCAATTGTGTTATTTGTGTTGTCTGCGCTTAACAACATGTCGGAGCGTGAATCGTACGTCTTGTCGAGGGCCGGGGTCAGGGGTGTAACAAAGGGGGAAAGGCGGCACAATTCCCCCTGGCGCCGAATCACTGCGGGGAGCGCCAAAAAATCTCAACAATGTCGCAAGTACCTTCTTCAATACAGTACATTTGCTCCCGAAAAGCCTCAGGTTCGAACAAGGGGGAGGTAAGCTTGCTTCTTTCCCCGGGAGCTCCCTAACTTCGTTGCGGCCCTGGTCGGGGTTACCGTGTTTTGGGGTTGGAGTTGTCGTGCTTGGAGTCGGGGTTACCACGTTTACCCACATGGAACACAGTAACGACTCACTAAGTATCTCTGGTCGTTAGTAGGATGTGCATTATGGAACTTTTAGAGGTTCTGGAATATTCCGGAATCTTGATTTCGTATCCCGAATATCGAATCCTATTCCGGAATAACTAGAAAGGAGCAGAATGAGCTGATCGCGCAGAGGTTTAGAACCCAGATCACCGATCGCACGACCTGTTAATTAGCTCTTTACGTCATTACGCAGTGCTATGAGCTTGTTGAGTGTTTCTTTCTTTCTCTTACTCAGGAGCGCAAAGAGTGCAACTGCAAAATTCATTGCGACTGCAAAACTTGTTGAAACCATTTGCTTTGCCGACTTTGCAATTTTTCACGTTTGATTCAAATTTCTTTCGAATCCAACTATTCGAAAAAACTCTGATTTTCGGATTCGAATACTGAAAGATTCGAATCCATAGGATTCGATATTCCATTATATCCATCCCTAGTCGTTAGAGAGGCGAACACCGAACGACTGAGCTATCGAACAAAAATGGCATTCTTCTCAACCCGTAACTGTGAATGAACTGGAAGGCAGATAATTCAAAGTCTGCTGGCGGAGTCACCCGCAATCACAGCAAATGATTTATTGCAAGTGAAAAACTTTTCAGGTATAGAGTTTGTAATTTAGTCAAGTTTATGTGGTTCCGGGGATATTCCCGAAATTCTCCCAGTTTTGTTTCCGATGGTCACAATGTGTAGAGAGGAATGCCCCCAGACCCTTGTATGTCTGCCAGACCCCTGTAAATGGGCTGTATAAGACTAAGTGACATGCCCGCGGCCGCACGCGGATGCAGAAGACAGGTTAGTGCAAGTGGCCCCTGAGCAAGTGCTACTTTCTTTAGTGTTTAATAACACACAATTGACAGCAGATGATGATGCTATTGTGTAGTTGTTACTGATGATAGGCCCATCACTCGAAAGCTGACAGCTTTATTGGGAAGGACGAAAGAAGTCAAACATAGAGTGGCCTGCGTTTCTAATACTTCGTGATCTGTTTTTTCTTTTCTGACATACTTCCAGCTCGACCTGCCTGTTTACAACTCATTTCCCCAAACAGAGATTTTAGATCCGCTGCATCTCTCCTTCGTAACTCTAACCAAGCCGCCTCTGATACCATTCTTCAACGCCTTTCTTTTCTTACTTAACATCAGAATGGTCTCTGGCTTCACCGTAATTGCATCGAGTGTGATCGTCGCAAACCTTCAAGGGAACATTGGTTAGAAATGATAGAAATCTGTTGCAGGGTGACTTGTCGTACCTTTTAAACTTTGTCTCAAAAGCTAAATTCAACGGCTTATCCGCATCATTTCTATTTCACTTTCATAGTTTTTTTCAACACTTGCGGCGCTGTTACCCTGTTTTCGCAGAAAAACACTTCGGTGACTTGTCATCTTGTACTGTCAGCATCAGTGCTCCTGATTGGCCATCAGCTCCATCATTAATTCATGCGTTTCTGTAGGATTCGATAGCAATGTTTGTTTATTGCTTAAATTATTCATGAGTCATGACGTAATGCCAACAGCTTGTTTGACCTTCTAGTTCGCTAAACAATAACACACAGGGTTCGTTACTGTTTTTTGTTTGTTTATTATAACGACAATTTTGCAACAGGCGACAGCCTGACTAATGCAATTTTGTTGTGTCATGTCGAGCTTTCAAAAAAACAAAAAACAAAAACAACGACACAAGAAAACTAACAGCAACCATAAACAAAAAGCATAGACTATTATAACGAGTAGGATTAGAATCTGTTGAAGGATTCCAGAAAGTCATCATAGGGATCGACGCATCAGGTACACGAAATTTAAACAAAGCAGATCAGTGTGGCACAAACGGCCAAAGCGTTCAGCAAGTCCGCATTTGGTGACAATTTCAGTTTGTGATAACGGTATTTTGAAAAGTCACAAACACTGAATTAACGACGAGACACAAAGACGATGTAAGTATGAACTACGTTTTTATTTGACGCTCACTCTGCAACTGCGTCAACTAAACTCTTCGTGTTTGAAAAACAGTTCTAAGGCAAACAGATTGGAAGGAAAGTTTCCATGTTTTAAACTTCGAAAACTAAATAATAAATAAAGATACACAAGGATGCCGCAGCCTTTTCCAATTCAAGAACACAGCTATTAAATGCACGACAGGTAATATTACTTAAAAATACATCGGAATGTACCATGGGCACACCCTCATGATTACATATTTACGTCCCGGTAATCTCTTGTTTGGGTGATGGAATTGATGGCATTTAGTGAAATGACATGTGGCTTGGATACATTCAGAAAAGTGTTTTTTGTTAAAGAAAGAAAGTAATTGCTATGCCTCTGATGATCAGTGAATGCTTTAAATATTTAATCATTTTACGACACATTGAAATGTTCGAGTTCAAGGTTAAGGCTACTGTACTTCATGCTAGCCCCCTACCGACATGGTATTATTTCGTCTTTATGTGCATGTAACGCTAAACTATTGCTCATGTTTGAAAAAGTAGAGATTCTCAAAACATCTAAACTCCCATCACAGGCGTGCAAAAAGTAGAGGCCATTGAAATCTGATAAATTTTACGTGATCTTTTGTACACCGTCAAGCATTGGATAAACTGAGCAAATGAAGTTTTGGTGATTAGATTGCAAAATGCCACGCAATCGCATTTTTTGCATTCAGTAATAAACTGTTCATTCGGTAAGAACTGTTCAATAACATTTTTTGTTTAAAGCCACGCAACCCGTGATAGTGATAGTCATTGCTGTTGCGGCGCACAAAGTTAAGCAATTTAATGTTGAGTCGTTCAGGACAACAGAGGTTTGCAGTTTTTCTGACAACCAGAGCCTGCATTCAATACAAGCTCATGATTTTTTTTGTATTCGACCAGCATGTGAGATTTAAAGAGGCCTCAGGTACAAAATTCCGCCTGATTTGGTTATTTATAACTTTTGTTTTGATCTCTATTTTCTGAACGGTAACAAGAAATGGTGAAAAAATTTGAGTCTGTTTGAGCCTGATAGGGCACGTTTCAAAAAATTATGATGAAACCAACATTGACATTTGACAGAAGTTTATTTGTAAACAAAAAACCTCAGTCCAGTTTCCAGTTTTATTGAAAAAACAAAGGCCGTGCTCCTCCGATTCCTCCAGTTTCGACGCCCCGTTCGTAGAGGACTTTTATTTTATTTTTTTAAATATTATATGCTTGCCGTAAACGCATGGTCCATATCACAAGGGTATAATCCAATAACAGAAGAGCACAAAAATGGTTAGTCATAGCGCACTACAGAGTAGATATTAGTACACAACCAACACTGAGAGGAGCGAAACACTTTAATAGCACCCCAACTATAACTGCCTTCACACACCGTCATACAGGGATCCGGCAGTGGACAGAAATGAAGACATTGTAAAATCAGGTTTTGAAGCAAACGGCTAACAGAAAAGAATCGTATGGGGGTGCTTAGCGACGCGCAAAGACATGTAAATATTTTTCATCAAGGTTTCAAATGTTTTTCAAGACCTTTAGCGTGAGGTTGAGAGCGATTTTTTTTAACTGTATTTAAAGCAAGATTTGACGGTTGGTATTTTACCAGTCGTATACGGTAATGGTAATGTTTTTTTTGTTTCATATGACTCAGCCAATAAGCAGAAGCACAATAAAAGCCATCGCATGCAGTAAACCAACCATTAGCGAAAATCAGAGCAAATGAAAACACAATGGCATAATAGTTGAGCAGTGTAAATAAAGACGGGTGCTGTGTCATACAGGATTGGCGAAAGACCGTGGCGGTCATCTGGTCAACCAACCCCGTTTATCACTTTTTGACAAGTGTTGAGAAACAACAGTTGAAGATCAAATAATCATAATGAAAAGAAAACAGAAAACGAATGAACGCAGAACATGGTGAAGAAAATGTACAGGTGAAAGCGCATGCATATGTACATAGGTGAGTGGATCGAATTTAAGTGAAGGAAATTGGTGTGGTTAGAGTATTTTTAGCAATACAAAGAAATTAAAAGATAGTAATATAAAAAGTAAAAAAGTTACAAAAACTTCTTAATGAGGTACAAAAGAAAACAAAGCAAAACAGAAAAAACAAAAAGTGTACTTCATGCCGAAAAGCATAGAATGTGCACACGGAAAATACGAAGAAGTAAATACACACAAAAAATAAAACAGAGTTACAGAATACTAGAATTCACAGTAGTTTGTTGGACAAATGAAATGTTGCTAAAGGTTATAGTTGGGAATTTTTTTCATGTAGGAGGTGTTTCTTAAGTTTCCATTTAAAGGTAAAGGTGGTTGAAAGTTTAATATCGTCTGGTATTGAAGACCATAATTTTGGGCCAATAAATTTAAGAGAACATTTTCCTGAGAAAGAGTTAACTCTAGGTAATAACAGGTTTTTAGAGGTTGCTAGTCTTGTGGAGTGATAATGAATTGAGCTGAGTGGAATAAAATATTCATCAAAATGATTTGGAAGCAGTTTGTTATGAGAAGAGTGCATGAATTTCCCTACTGAAAAGCTATATAGTTTGGAAAGGCATAAGATGTTTAAGTGCTGGAAATGGACTTACAGTGATCCCATGTTGGTTGGATTTATTACTTTTATAGCTTTATTTTGGAGGTTAATGAGAGGCTGAATGGTTGCATTTGAAGCACGTCCTCAATTGAGGACTGAGTAATTAAGGTAGGGATAGATTAATGAGTTATAGACAACTTTCAGTACAGGTGGTGATGTATAATGTTTAAGTTTGGATAGAATTCCCCAAGCTCTTGATAGCTGAGTTTTTGCCTTTTGTACATGAGGTTTCCAGCTTAACTTATTGTCAAAAAGGACAACTGGGTATTTTAGGTTATCTTCAGGGGAAATGTTGTGGTTATTTATGATAACTTTAAATGAGGCAGGATTGTGTTTTCGAGAAGTTAATGGCATAAAATTAGTCTTACTGTAGTTAAGAGAAAGCTTGTTGGCTCTTAGCCAGTGGCCAATTTTGCATAGTTCAAGGTTAACAGTTGTCTGAAGAACATTAAAACAGGAATTTGACATATGGAGATTAATATCATCAGCAAATAAATTAGTATGAAAAGAGGAAGCGTTTGTGACATCGTGAATGTCAATAAGGAAAAGCAAAGGTGAAATAACACTACCCTGGGGGACCCCACAAGAGATCCTTTTGTATGAAGATTTAAATGCCACTATCTTAGTGCACTGCATTCTATTGTGCAGAAAATTTGAGAATCGTTTATGAGAAACACCTCTTATACCATAGTGGTAAAGTTTATCAAGTAAAATTTCATGGTCACAGCAGTCAAATGCTTTTGGTAGGTCTAGAGATACGGAACATGTTATTAATTTATTATCAAAGTTTCTGAGTAGTCCATCATAAATAGTTGTAATGGCTAGCTCTGTTGAGTGATTTTCTCTAAAACCGTATTGTCGTTTGTCAATTAGATTGTGTTCTGTCAAATAAGAGTATACTCTGTGATAAAGAACTTTTTCAAACAACATTGATAATACTGGAAGAACAGAGATTGGTCTATATTCAGATGAGGAACTTGGGCTATGAACGTTAGGAATTGGAGTGATGTGGGCAATTTTCCAAGAGTCCGGGAATTCACCAGTAGTCATGCATTTGTTGAAGAATTTGGACAACTATTCGGACACAATGCAACTAGCTATTTTCAAAAATTTGGATGGAATGTCATTGGGAGAACTATTAGATTTCATTTTAAGGTTTTTGATGAGAAGTTGGATTTCATATGCATCAGTAGGAGTTTGGAATATTGAATTTTTTGATTTATATGTTTAATAAAATGTCTGTAAGTGGTAGGGGATGGTTTTATTTTTGTAGAAAGGGATTGTCCAACCTCTGAGAAAAAATTATTTAAATATTCACAATGTTTTTGGCATTCTGGGTCTTCAAAAAACTTATTATTTTGTTGAGATTTGTTTTTTATTGGAATTATTTCATTGACAAGCTTCCATGTTTTTTATATCATGATGGCATTTTTGGAAAGCTTGTTTATAATGATTTTGTTTGGAGATTTCTTTTAAGTGGGTAAGCTTATTTCTGTAAGTTTTGTATTGCCTAATGATACTTGGTTTGTTTGTAGTCAACTGCTTTCAGTAGAGGGTATTCTTTTTAGCAATGGAAGTTAAAATGCCTTTGGTGAGCCATGGTTTGTTAAAGGATCGTTGTTCTTTTCTGGATGCGTAACGATATGGTGCATGCTCATCAAGAGTGCCATTAAAAACCTGAACAAATTTATCGCTGAGTGTGTTAACTTCACCAGCTTCAGGATTGACGTTGTTTAGATTGTGACTGAGATCAGTTAAAAAAGTATTTGGGTCAAAATGTTTCATGCATCTGAATTTAGGTTTAATCTTCTGTTGGGTTGGATGGTGTAGTTTAAGATTTACAAATACTGGTAAATGATCAGAAATATCATAAATAGTAATTCCAGCATTATTTATTCTTTTTTCATCACATATATTTGTATATATATTATCTAATAAACAAGGCTTGCAGTTTTTGCTGAGTCGTGTTGGTTTGTTGATAAGAGAAATACAAGCACAACTGGCAAGGCTAATTCACTTTTTACATATTTGGCTTGCGCAAATTATCTACATCAGGGGGTGGGGAACCTGCATCCCGCGTGAACATTTAATATGGTCCCGCGTCAGAATTCTCGTTACCAAAGTTAGAAAGCAACGTCGAAACTCTCTGCGGCAATGCAGTCAGTCAGTACTGGAATATGCTGACCTGCAGCCTTGGTTGAAAAGTTAAAAGTTGCTTGGTGATTTTAGGGAGCCTAAAGAATTTCATTGTGGATTATTTGTCAAAGCTGCAACATGTGCATCACAACTATCACTCCCCATGCGCAAAATTCATCCGCTTCTCTTGGTCTAAAAGATACTGTTGCAACCTCTCCGGTGGTGTTGCGTTGATTGTATGATTCACCACGAACGGGATGTGCGCGAAGAACAAGAATATATGTATGTGGCGCGAACAAGCAATAATAGAGTGATCCCGATGGAGTGATCTTGGTGAGTGACCTCTGATAATGCTTGTTAACCTGGTGAACAGTTGGTTGTGCTTGCTAACGGTGACGACGAGAGTGATCTCGTCGGGTGATCTCTATTGTTGCTTGCTGCCACGGTGCGAAGCTTTGCGCACTTGCCGCTCGGACTTTCCGATCGCAACAATACCATACATTTACTCTAAGCTACAAGTTATACGTCTTACGTCACAAATCCCTCAAAGACATCTCCCCAAGCATAGGTTACCACAGCAAGGAAAGACTCAGATTAGTTTACACGTACGCGCAATACGATCGCGAGCTACTGGAGCCAGACATCGACATAGGATCATCTGCAAATCAAGCCTTCTCAACTGGAAACACTGGCTCTCAACCAAAAGTGGCACGCATTGGCCACGACCAGAAAATCTGATGCGATTTGTTTTCGATTTGCTTTTGGTTTACTTTTTTATGCAAAATGAGTGTTTCCTAAAGAAAAGTGAAAATGTTTACGAAACGAAAATAAAATTGTTTTCAAAACGAAACTGTTTTTGTTTAGAAACCATTTGCGAAGCGAAAGTGTTTTTGAAACGAAAGTAAAATTGTTTTCAAAACGCAAATGTTTTTATTTATAAACCATTTGCAAAGCGAAAGTGTTTCCGAAAAGAAAGTAAAATGTTTTTGAAACGAAAAGACTTTAAGTTGCATCTACATTTGAAAAGATGTATTTTTGTTTCAAAAAATGCCAGTATTTTTTTTTTCAAAAACATGGCAGATAGATAAAATTTTTAGGGTGGCACGCCGCCATACACGTAGACAGTACGTCAAGAGAATTCTCTCTTGCTCCTCGACGGACATTACGAGGATGTTTCATTCCCAGGCTGTAACTAACTTGAAAACTGCCGACGCATTCAGCATGGCAACACTGTGCAGAATGACGAAAATCCAAGACACGGCACCAGACAACAGATCGTGCGCCACAGACCACAAACACCAAACCAGAAACAGCGCGACAGAACACAAGCAATCAAGTGCATCTTGCCAATTATCACGAATGACGCAAAAGAACAATCAAGCAATTGAAATGCATCTTACAAATTATCACTTTCTCCTCCCCTCAAAATTTACGCGCATTCGGGTCAGTTCGTCGCACGTTGTATAGTTCATTCCCCCAAACGTTCGGGCGGCCTTCTTTCGCGGCAAGAATGTTGTTGTCGAGGTGTTTCAACTCGTGCATCTTCTTCAGGAGCAGTTGTTACGTCAACGGTTCGATCTTTGTTTTGAACAACTCTCTGATCAGCAGCGACACTTGGCGGCGATGTTGGTGAAAGGACGACATCTGACGCAGGAACAACTTGGGCAGAGTTGCCATTGTTATGGTCGTGTTCTAGTTGTGCCGACGCGAGATCGGAAGTGGAAACGGTCCTTTCATTTCCGTTGGGATACCTCACATGAGCGTATGTAGGATTTGCGTCCAATAATTCCACCTCATCGCATAAGGGTTCGCCTTTCGTCCTCACAAAGCGTCTGAGTAATGCTGGACTGGGGGACATGGGCCATGTCGGCATTGACGTTCCAATCATAGCTCGGCGAGGAAAGCCGAACAGTCTTTCGTGCGGGGTTTCGTTTGTCGTCACCAGGGCCCCAACATGGGAAGTTCCGCCTCGGGGCGAGTCGAAAAGTGAAGCCCCCCCACCAAAAGTGCCGTCCTGCCCCCCAAAGAGCGATGGCAATTCCTGTGTTATTTTTATTAATAATGGTTTGTTTTAGACACAGTGGTCCATATCACGCTAACACAAATTAATTAATTAAGGTAGTAAAGTAAGCTACGGGTTAAAGCAAAGCCAAGCCTTCCAGGACAGAATTATTTCATAACAATGCATCATCAGGTTGAAGTTAATTTTGAAAATTTCACTGAAGTGAAATTCCGGAACATTTTGCTTACCGGGACAGACGTTTGAACCGCGACAGTCCCGGCCAAACCAGGACGTATGGCAGGTCCAACCTCAACCAAAATCTAACGTCCAAAAGTGCCGCTCCCCGGAAAAGTGCCGCCCTGGGGTATTTACCCCGCCCCCCCACCCCTTGTCGGTGCCCTGGTCGCAGCGCATATTAGCGAACGTATGGCGTGCAAAGCTTTAAGCAGAACTTCTTACAATCGGTCTTCTGGAAGGGATTGACTGTGTAAAAGCACTTTAATCGTTCGCCAAACGGTCTGGTTTGCATTGCCCATTTTCTTGCGAATGATAAGGTGTAGACCGGCTAGTTGCCACACCACTGTGGTGGTCAATTCCCTGAAGCGTAACAGTTGCGCGCGTTGATTGCTTGCTGTGCATTCCTTGGTTTGCGTCCTCACTTTCGTGTTCGTTATTGTCATTCTGACTTGACCGCTGTTGGTCGATGTCAGATGGTTGCGAGATGGTTTCTGGTTTTGTCTCTGCGGTTCGGAGTTGGTCTGAGGTTCGTCCCAGATAGTTGCAGTAGCGGTTGATTGCTTGTTTCCAGTTGTTTCGAGTTTGTGGTTTTGTGTGTGGTTCTAGGGTCTTAGGTTTAG
>Ga0210059_1000596_pt1 | contig 47693 bp, 31 predicted proteins | sample Ectturendosymbi2_FD_188042 | JGI IMG/M metagenome (GOLD analysis project Ga0210059, IMG submission 188042) | Ecteinascidia turbinata endosymbiont from Florida, USA - Sample 2 (SPAdes) (version 2) | ecosystem: Host-associated > Tunicates > Ascidians > Unclassified | place: Key West, Florida...
AGTGGTAAAGTGTCCGCCTCCCAATTGGAAGGTTGGGTGTTCGATCCACAGCCACTGAGTGAATTGCCGTAGCGCTCCTTGGGCAAGAGCGTTCACCTCAACCGCCCCAGCAAGAAGCACATTTCAGGCTTCGGCCTGCCGCCAATTGCCGTCACCAAAATTAACAAAAAAAAAAAAAAAAAAAAAGATATGGTTCTGCTTTGAGTTTTTAGTTTCACTGCTAGTAGTACTGTACGTGCGTGAACACAAGAATACCATTTACCAGAAATTTAATAAATAACTGCACTATTTTTGCTTTGCCTGTACACCACCTTCTGGTCACGAAATGTGCCTTTCACTAGATAGACTGCACATGAGAACAGGGGTTAAAAAAGATAACCAGATATTCGCTACAATTTTGGCTCAAATGTTTAGGTTTTTCGGATTAACGATTTAAAATTCCGATTGCAAAAGACCTACTAATTTTTAAAAACATTTTAAGAATTTTCTTTCAGTCAAACTCTTTAAAACAAAAAATGTTTTAAGTTACGTTAGACAAGTACTGAGCCCAACACTAGCCATAAAAGTGCATCCAGGGCTGGATCTCTAATGCTCCCCGCCCATAGGTTATAAAAAAACAGACAGGCAGATAACTCTGGAATGCAAATGCTTTAAGTAAATGAACTGAAAACTTTCGTGAAAGATTTCGCCACCCCTGAAAATTCTGCCTCCCTATAAACTATAGCTTCGAAAACTTACACAGGAAATCCGGGCCTGACTGCAACTGCTCTTAAAAACATTTTGTTTGTGTTTGTTTCAAACCAGATGAAATGATGTTGGAAAAATTTAATCATATTAAACTTTGTTTAGAATAATTAACATTTAATTTTTCGTAAACGTCAATAATAATTTAGTTCCAAAATTTTTTTCATCACCGATTCAAATTTTAGCAATTATTTTTAAAATAAACTTTGTTTCAGAAATTAATTTAATGGATATCTCTTTGACACATGGTAATTGCAACGTCAACATACAAAGGTCTTGGATCACAATTTATGCTTAGATTATGGTTTGATTTCGTCTACTGTTTTCGTAAGATTATTGTGAGATTGTTGTAGACACATTTTATTGATAAAAGAGCCAAATCTGGATTAGATACCTGCGAAATATGTTGGCCATGATTCCGGTTTCTTCGGCGTGTAGCACAGTAACGATGAAGGAGTGATGGAGCTTTTCATTACGTCACATTTTTTCCCACCCACCAACACTTGTACGTCATCGTCGAAATGGCGTCCAGTGATTTTGATCAATGTTCGACCTTCTGTACTTCCACTCCCAACAGAAATGCCGTCGATTGCTGTTAGCAGTTGGAAAATTATGCTTTGCAAATACTTCTGTTGCCGATGCTGATCTAAACTCGCTAAGCAACAACAATTACACATAATCATTTGCGACAGAAATTGAAGCATATTATTGTATTCAAGAACCTTTTTATACGTTCTGGTGAAACGATACAGAACAGACTCGCCAATGCCGTCGTGCACGAACTGATTTATTATTTTATTATTTTTCTCCTATTTCATTGGGCACAGATGGCGTCAGCTCTAGTTTCGATTGTTCTCGATTCTAATCACAAATAGAGTTTAGAGCAGGGGTGACGAACCTATTTGCTATCGCGGGCCACTTTGTCAGTTACCGCTGAGTAAGCGGGCCGCACAACTTTTTAGTCATACTATGAAACTTGTTAAAAACGAAAAAATTGTTCATCAACAGAAGTGGGTCAAAGAAAGTTCAAGACTGCTGGTCTCGCCTGAATGCTTCGCGGGCCGCACGAAATTCTTTTGCGGGCCCCATGTTCGTCACCTCTGGTTTAATGCAAGTGTTTGACTTGGCAGCACAATGCAGATTTCTTTATGATGGGTCAGCTGGTGTTGTGGTCACCTCAACGCTGCATGCACTGTGGCCAGTAGAGATTGTTGCAAATTAAATATATTTTTCCTGGAAGTTAAAGCAAGTGGCAGATAGCGCAGTTGCTCCTAATGTGAAGCTTGCTAGCCATGGGCGTCCGCAGAAATTTTTCCAGGGGGGGGGGGCAACATTGAAATTTTGCTTATATTTTACTGGTTGCTGACGATGCAATGCAAATGGACGTTCACAAAACGCTTCACCCTTTCTACCCCATTAGTCTGCACTGGTTGAACCTCAATTCTCAATCTTTTGTCTGAAATGTTTTTTACACTTCGGCTATCAGAAATGGTTTTTCCTTTCATAAACTGCCAAATATCCATTTTTTCGAGCACTTTCTACAAATAAGTCATGATGTAAGAATAATCAACGGCCAGAACAACATGAGCGGTGAAAAAACATGGAAGTTACACTCTCGCAAAACTCTTTCAAGCAATGAGAAGTAGAACTGTATATTGACAAGACTATCGCACAGCTTACTAAAGTTAGCATACCACGCAGTCTTTAAAAAACTGAGCAGATGAATTACGAAAACTCTCCACAGCAAATATAGCTTTGCACTTAGTGCTCATTAAAAAGTCAGAACTAACCCTTAATGATAAAAACGTATTCCCATAAGTCTGCATAGGCGCATTCTAACAACCCACGTATTTTTATACTGTGTGAAAAGAAACCTGCATATGAGTTGTTTGATTAAGCTATTCATTCGGTCGCGTGGATCACAGTCTCACACTAACAATGGACTTTTCAAACTTGTGGAAGCACTGCTACAGATTTACTCATGCTTCTTTAAGTTTTCACACAGTATAAAACTACAGTATACGTGGCTTACCGCTATCAGTAGTGTCGCTGTCTCGCTGCATTACCGGATGTCTGTGTTCAACATTCAAACGCAGGGTTCCCAATCAGTGATTTCAAATAAACCCCGAAAACACACCGAAAAAACATAGTCGTACAATAAAAAGCCAGAAAGCTTGTGTTACGAACGAAAACATATGAGTGTGCTAATTTGAATTGAGAAGACAATCGAATACTGATTTAATTATAGTTCCTCTTCCAAATTTTCTTCTGCAGCGCAAACAATAACGTTTGGACGACCTTTCTGTTGTTCAAGACGTTTTCTCAATGCTGGTAACACACTCCGTTGATGATGTCTCTCACCAACTGTAGGAACAGAACCGTCGCCAGAAAGTTTTCAATAGGGGGCTTTGCGTTTCTGCGGGGGGCGTTGGGTTTGCGCGGGGGGGCTTGACACTCTAAAATTTGACAAAAACTCCACTGATTTATAGTGTTTCATGTTTCAATTTGAGGGGGCTTGGAGCTTTGTTTGGGGGGGCTAAGCCTCCAAAAGCCCCCCCGTGGCGACGGGACTGTGCAGGAGTACATTTTTAATTAAACTAAGAAACTTTGTGCGATCTTAAACTGTAGCTGTATCTAAAATCCCACAAAAGTATAATCCCAATGACTTCCTCAGATTGAAATTCGTTTAATAATTTGTATGCATACGGAAACATCGAAATTTAAACAGTCAGTCCTAACCCTTGTTTCACAGTTTCCTCAACTGGCATTAGAGACAATAACATTATATATACAACCCCGACAATGATCTCATATGAGGATATGAAACCGATTGAACACGCTCTGCTTCATCCGATATGCGTACTTTCTCATCTGATGTGCGCATGTAAACACTGTAAAATAAACTTGCCTTTATATCATCGAACACAGTGAAGTTGCTGGTGATTTTATCACTTCAGAAAAAAACAGATTTAACGCGATTTTTTGTAAGTAAACCTAGACAGCCAGGTCGACTAGAAAATGCAGATCTGCGTGAAAAAAACCCTCAGTGGGAACCCTGGTCACATGCGGCAAAACGCCTACTGCCGTAACTTGAAGTGATCGTTTGAAGATTCATTGCCATGGTACTGTTACGCAATAAAGACCAACAGCAGAACAATCCGCTAGAAAGTTTCGCAACCTGCCTCTGCAGTCAAAGGAGCCGGACATGAGCGAACTGCAATCTCATTATTGCATAACACCAGAACAGTGAACTGGTTCTTGTGCAGTGTCAGTGTCATATCGGCAAATAAACTGTCATTGCAACAATTAAATGAATTTATCAGAACTTAGCTGCTAAATTCAGGTTTTCTATAATTTTTGGTTTTTAGTCTCAATTTCCAGGGAGGGGCAAATGCCCGTTTTGCCCCCCTTTACGGGCGTCCATGTTGCTAGCGCAGCACAATTATTCGTTTTTTCGTGTTGTCAAACACGTCACAACGATTTAAGTGATGAACTTCGACGTATTAGTCTTCATCCTGATGGTTCACGCAACACGCGTGCATTCCCCAAAAACTGTGAGACAGTTTCTTATGAAATGTTCAAATTCTACTACAGAGAAGTAAACGAGTAATGAAAAAAGACACGCACTGATTTGTCTCTCACAATTCTAACAAGGCGCAATGCAGTTGCAGATTATGCCTAAGCTTTTGCAGGTTACGAGAAACAACTCAACAATGCAGACAATGTCATAAATCGCTGGTGCTACAAAACTTCCCATATGTACTGGAAATCGCCCGACAATAGCTAAAACAATCGACTTTGATCGGTAGCCCGGTGGAGGCTGTGTTCCGCTTTGAGATGTTTGGTACAAAAGCTTGTGTTGCAATCAGTTTGCCTTCCGGATACTGTGACTGTAATGAGGTCAGAGCTGTATAACAATAAAAGTATTGATGTACCAGACAGGTTTAACTGCCCTAATGGCATACATTTGATTTTTGGAACTTGCTTCAAGAAATGTCTCTTCCTTTGACACTGAATTGCATAATTACGGAAAATTTTAAACTTTCTTTAAAACAAGAATGTGTCAATGCAGCTTTCACAGATCATTTCTGCTGCTAAATTAACCTTTATAAACTTTCGTATCCAAACAGTCTCTTGCAGCTCGGAGAAGCAAAGGAGCACTGCATTGTGCAGCGCATCACTCATCCGTGTCATTTTTCCTGGCAGTGTCTGACAGTTGTCAACTTGTCACTGGACACATATAGATGTCTGACAGTTGTCACTGGACACAAATAGATGTCTGACAGTTGTCACTGGACACATATAGATGTGGCAACAAAATTCTACAGAAACTAGAACTTCGAACGTCGTCAGCTTTTAGTTTAAGTTTAAAATTTGGAATTTTCTTGGTAGATGTGTAGGGAACGCGGATGTTTAAGACCAGTGTGCGGTCTATTCTCTATGCTTAGATAGTAGAGGTATTTTCCTCACTGCAAAAGACTCAAAAGAGTTTTTGGTCTCATATTTTCAATAGTAATATTTTTCAGAGTTTCAAGTTACTGTATGTTAATTAATATTTTTGTGTCCAGACGCCCGCCTTACCTGCGCGGAGATTTACTTTTAGGTAATATTTTTCATACATACAAGTTGTTTTGCAATATGCTTGTTTTTTTCAAGTTCAAGTTTCTGAAAACGATATATCTCGAGACGTCCGAAATTGTGTTGTTTTCCTCATATATTTTTCGATTTTATGCAAACTTTTCTCTTTCTTTTTTCACGTTTATGCAAACTCTTTTCGGTTATGAAATATTTTTTTCATATTTCCAATTCATGCAACCGATATTTCTCAAGACGTCAAAAGTTGCGTAGCTTTTGTCAAGGGAATGTTTGGGCAGGTCTGAATTGGGATTTTTTTCGTCAGATTACTGATAATAATCCAATTCACATTTGTTTTTCCATTTGATGCCAATGACGTAACGTTAGTCTGAACAGTTGGTTGCATTCAGTTTCTGCAGCAAACAAATGTAAATCGTGAAAAAAGTGTAGGAAGAAAAAAACTTTACATCACAAAACAAAAACCTCAATCCAGCAAAACAGTCTAAGCAGTTTATGGTGGTCATTGCTCATCGCAATGAACAACAACCATGAGAGAAGTTGTTTTTTCGTGCGGCTGTATTCGGGAAAGTCAACTGTTTACCTGTCTGAATCTAAGTCTCGTCACGTGAGCAGTGCGGAGCTCGATTACAAGCGTTTGGTTCAAACTGGCAACACCCGCTTTCCAACCTGTCACCGAGAAAAATCGCGGATTATTCTGGTCAGTGGTCAGTGACTGAGTGAAATGTTATTACTGCGATGTGTGTTTGTCACATTTGGGGTCTAATGACGTTTGTTTTGAGCATGTAAAATGGTTTCCACATTGATCATACGTTCTGCAAAACAAAGGTTTCGCGTTTGTTCTTGAAATCACTTCCAGGTTTCTCAACCTCCATCGAGCGCTGCCACACTTACTGGTATAAGACGTTCCGGCAGGACATTTGCTGAAGTGTGTTTCGTTTGAAGTTGTTACCAGCGCTACGATATATTCAATGTCTTTGCAAAACTACGGATATCAAGTGGTGCAACAGAAAACCAGCGAAAAATAAGATGCTGTATTTGTCCATCAGCAAACTACCGCAGGGCTGCTGCCTGTTCCCTTGCAGCAACTGCAGGAAAACATTTTGCACTGAACACAAAGTGCTCTATGTGAAGTGCCACAAGCAAACATTATCATTGTTAACAGACTTTGCATGTGGTGCTTATACTCATTTGCAGTGATTACTTTCTGTGTCTCAAGTTTTGTTTGTCATGCTTTTATGTAATATTCAAGATATCGCTTCTTCTTTGTCGTTTGAACAAGTTGTTGCTGCCCACTGCTTGGCCGCACTAAATCTCGGGGCAGGTGTTGAGCAGTCATTTGATTGTCTCATCGTCCAGAACCGTCAGGCCGTGCAGTCCACGAGGAGGTCGATGGATTGGACATTGGAGGACAACATAGTCGACGGTTTGTTCTTCTGCGCCACACTCACAGGCCGCAGAGGATGCCGTACTCCATTTGTACAAGCAGGAGTGGAAACGTCCGACACCGGTGCGGAGGCGGTTAAGCCGGACCCAGGCTCTTCTTGGGAGGGTCATTACGAGGGAACGGGTGCCGGTGTCGGGAATGAAAATGCGGAGTCTCGTGAGGTTGTCCAACCATTCCGCCTTGCATTGGTGATCCGTCCACTGCGCCGCACATACTGTATGATGTTGTTGTCAGATGAACTGATGAGTTGTGCGGTGGGTACAAATGGGTGTCTCGATTTGAGGCGCCGTGCATCTGCACTCGGTGGATGGGTGAGCGCTGAGTGGAGCAGATGTCCAGGCTCCATGGCACGACGTGCTAGAGACAGTGTGGCTCCATTGCGACGAAGCTCAGCAGGCTGGATGCCTGCGAGGATTGGAAGGTTGTCCGCTGGTGTAGGACGCAGGCATCCAGTCACAATTTGCAAGGTGTCATTGATGGCAGGGTTAATGAGACGGCACCATACAGGCGCGCAGTACTCTGCGGTTGAATGGACCAGGGCTAGGGTGGCAATTCGCAAAGTTAGTGCTCCAGCACCCAAAGCGAAGCCAGAAAGCCGCCTCAAGAGTGCGATGCGTGATGTTAGCTTCTTGCGAAGTGACTCAAGGCGTCGGTGACACGTGATCGACCTGTCCAACGTTACTCCGAGGTATTTGGGTTCGGAGCAGAAGGGCAGAGTTTTGTTGTTGAAGTTGACTTTAAGCTCTTGTTCAGCTTCCTTCTTGTCAAGATGGATGGCCACCGACACCGTTTTTGTTGTGATTAGCTTTAGCTTCCATGTCTGGAGGTATTCACCTAACATTACCATGTCCTTGCTCAGCACCCCTTCCACTGCCTGCCAGTCTCCACAGCATGCATGATTGCTAGATCGTCAGCATATGCATACTTTCTAGAAATGGTTGTTGGCAGGTCAGAGATGTAGATGTTGAAGAGAAGGGGCGCCAGGACAGATCCCTGTGGGACGCCGTTCTTGAGGCGTCGTAACCTGCTCCTTTCGCCATTTCCGGTGGTAAGGGTGAAGCTGTGATTGCCAACCGTCTCGAATCGTGTAGCGCCTTCCCGCTGACTTTATGGCTCTATGTATAATTCCTAGATTTGCTATTTTTTATTGTCAAGTTTTTATATTTTAAAGTTTTCTATAATTTCCATATTTTTACGTTAAACTGACATTCACAACTGTTCCAAATTTCGGTTTTTGCTGCCACACTTGGAGTTTTCGCAACACCGCATGTCGGTCAGAAAACGTGGAAAGGCCGTAAAGCCTATAGCAATATGTCAATGTAACTGATCAGCCATGACGCATTATTTGCTCTCTGTATCAAACTCTTATGAGCAAAACTTTTCCTCAAGAGAGTTCCAAAGCATTTTTGAACTTAAAAAAGTCTGCATGACGCAGAACAAGAAAAACGTCACCAGCGTGTTTTAACAGAGACTTTGAAAAGCACTTCGAAAAAAAGATGTGGCTTTATTTGGATTCTCAAAAAAGAAACTTTTGGCACTCCTCCACCTCTTTTGAATAAGCCTATGGGTTTCATAACAAAACTCTTGGAAAAACAATTCAAAGATAGTCCTTAGCAAAGAACTCCCAACCTCTCGTTGCAGAGATTACGCGCTGCGGTTTCATTGGTACATGCACATTTTTTATTGAATTCAGTATAAATTTTAAACGGGGTAGAGGGAAAATTGTTTTCTCCAACTCGCAAACAACATAACAACAAAGAAAGCAGCCACTGACCTCTTTGAACGGCTAAATTTTGAAAATCATTTTTTAAAACCATTTTTTAAGGAACTCCTTCTTGCAAAACTTCAAAAAACATAACCTATGCAAAGTCTCGAGACGAAGAGCTCGATACCGAGACTGAAATCCTTCGAGACCGAGACCGAGACCAGACCTGAGACCTTCGAGACCGAGACTCCAAAAAACGGGTCTCGAGACACGTCTCGAGACTCCATCACTGCCCCATGCCTTTTCTGGCTTAGGGATCGCAACTATTAGTGCTCTTCTCCAGATCTTTGGAATTTTGAGTTGGCGCATGCAGGAAGTGAGGAAATCGCAAAACCAAGATTTGAGAGGCGACCCGGCATGGAGTATAAACTCCGCCTAAAAGCCAAAACTTTTGGATCTAGCGGTGTATAGGGGTTCAGGGTTAACAACCATTGTGCTGTTTTTTTGTGACAAAACATTTTCCCAAAAAAGTTTCTCACATATTTTCGAAGATCTTTGTACTGTCTTCTTAGTGAAAATATTTGCCAAAAATATTCTCACACGTTTCAAAAATTCATTCCGTTAATACCTTTCTCGCGGTAAAACAATTGTCAAAACTTACTGCACGAGTCAATAAAACAGACTTGGCACTTCGTCTCAGTCAGTAGCGTATTTTTTGCTCGGCTGCGAATGCAACTTGCTGCCAATCAAATTTGACACTGTTTTCAAAATCTTCTTGACTACCCCACGCTTTCATGCTAGAGTGATTATCGTGCCTTGGGCACTTTACTTGCAGGGACGAATCCAGGGGGTATTTAATGCGATCTCCCCCCTAAAACCCACAAAAGTAACTTAATTCACCATAACTTTAAACAATTCGGAAAACAATATATCAAAACTGGTTCCGAATAAATCTTTAGTCATGTTCGAAGGGTCTCACTGATCGCGATAAAAGGTTACTCTGTTGTCCATTGTTTTGTCACAGCAGTGTTGTGAAGTATACTTCATCTCTCTTACAATAGCGAATCCGTTATGAGATTTGACTACCAAATATTACTGAAATCGCCTCCCCCCTAACGTTACTAGTTGCATGTGCCTCTGTTTCCTTGCAAGTCAAAATTTGTCGTCATTGCAACGCTGTTCCAAGTAATAGATCATTGAAATTATGATGTAACAATTAAGTCGTTGCTTTGCTTCGATTGAATGTGTGTTGTTGTACATCAGAAGCAAATATACGAAGCGCTATCGCAATGGTGGTGGACCCAATAACATCTTGCTCAGCTGCAATACTGGCTTCAACAAGCATACAGCATATCGTGCACAGACAGCATCGAGATTTTCACAAGCGCTTTGGCAGGAAAGTTTTATGAGGTATTGATTCCCAAAGTATGAACTTGGAAATTCACTAAAAACAAACTTTAAAAACTTGTCAATTCAGTGAAAGCATACATTTTCTTTGTTGGCTGAAATTTGAACATAATTGTTCAGGAAAAAAACCGCAGACAAATGCACGTTTTACGGATGATGTTTGCCCCCTTATTGAAATTACTGGCTATGCGTCTGGTTCAAAGGTCGCTGGTTTTTGCTTGTGCTTGCAAGTCAGTCGCTATATCACCTTGGCCGAAACCGCTGTTTGCAATTTACGTAGACGCATTTCATTTCGTAAACCAACACGAAAAAATTTTTGTTACTTATCTTGGCGAACAAATGTTGCTTTTTGTTCTGAATTGCTCGTTTTTAATCTTTGGCTAAGGAAACGCTTTCTGTATAAAGCGTCGTCGCAGTGAACTTATGCTTTCAGCTTCTTCGCCCCGTTTGTATTAACTAAACTGAAAACAACTACCCAATTTCCTTTTTTTCCAATCAAATAATATTAGTCTTCATATAAAACCACGGTGCTTGAAAACCGTGAATGATAAATGTTTTTACTAGATTCAACGATAGGTTCATCTGTTTTCATTACCATTTGTTTTTTTCGTATACTTCATAAAAGCGGTTACAAACCCATAAAAGCGGTTACAAACCCATAAAAGCGGTTACAAACCCAGCGAGTAAGAATTTCCACCCGTGTGAAGAAAAGGTTCGCGCTCAATAGAAAACGATATAGTACAACATACATAGCAACGAAGAATAAGCCACACAAGCTTCACTATGCGATGTCAATCGCGAGCAATAAAATCTTTGCAACGTTACTTTAACGTTAAGCAACGTTACTCGACAGATAGCTTACTAAGCTGGAAATTGAGAAATTATAAAAACATTTGTTGATCCCCCGCAGATAATTCCAGCACAACTCCTACTCTGTTGTGTCAAGCATGTTTATTCGAAAATTACATAAAGCTACTTTTCCAAAAGTAATGACAACTAACGTATGGCAGCACAACAACTTTAAAACTCCGCAAGTTTTTTGGCCTCTCCACCTGCTGATGACGAACATCAGCCTGAGTTGTCTCAGAAGTGAGTCCACTCAACTCGTAAGTTCAGCCTTGATGACAAAGTGTAAAATGCACCAGACAGTTGTACGGTAGCAGTAGCTGCTAACTGGAAGGTTTTCTATAAGGACGAAAGATAGGAACTCGTCTTTCACTGAAGGTTGCTTAAAGCAAACCACAGACATAGGACTGGGCAAACCTTAGTATAAGGCGAAGTCAAGCTCAACAACACAGCAACTGAAGATTTCACAAAGTTATAATAACGCAAGCACGACCCATGTTATGCGTATATTTATATAATGACGCAACCACCACAGGAACCTGGACCAAAGCATCTCAGTTGAAATCAATAGCACTGCGTCACAATTAACTGACTCGTTTTCTATGCAAGCCGCTGGGGCTTTATCAAGCACTGAATTTCTTCCTGCCATTCCCCAGCCCTCAGTTTATGTTGCAGATGTTAATGAGACAATTAGACAGGCCACATAGGCCAATTCTCCTGACAACCAAAAGTTTTGTCACAAGGTTGCGTAGTGTTCTATTTGACGTAGTGTCTAAGATGGCATAAGACTTTGTTCATCGAAACATTTGCTTTAAGTCATCATATTTGGTGGAGATGAAAAAATATTTACAGAGTCATAAAAGTTTGAATTACGAAAATCAAGAGTGAAAAGAAGCGAAGATAACAACAAAGACAGGGGCGACTGTGAACCTGGACCTGAATACTTTCCCGAAACTAAGAAGCGAAAACAGGAAATGTTAAGAAGTTGCACGTATTAACACTATGCCACTGATCTTTTCCGCAGGATGTCGGTCAAATTTGCCATTTATATGATGTTTGTTGATGGCGCTTTATAACTGCAGTGGTCTTGTAGCGCCACGACTGAGTTTGTACAATGCCTAGTTTCATTTGGCTCGGCTTGTTTGGTGCTCTGCATGAATTCCCTGCAGCTCTTCCGCACACCGTGCGCCTGGCAAGAAGGCTGCAGTTCCAACTTACAAGGTCTTGGTAAGACCCGGCCAAGAGTCGAACTCTTGACCCACCCAGCACCGAAGCGGACGAATGATTTGTGACATAAAACTTTCCGGCGAACCTAAGTGCATTGCAGGTTTGAACAACTTGAAAACACTTGTTGTGTAACATGGGCTACGCTGTTTTCTAACGTTCGCTTCGAATAAGGGACTCTGCAGATAGTCTTTCTTCGAATCGCCATAATTTTTATTCTGGAATTAATTTGATTTTTCAACTGTGAAGTGATCGAAACAGAAACTTCTGATCGGTGGCAACATTTCGCGGGGTCGCTTGGCCTTGCGCTGTTTGCATCATGAAGTTGATTGGCTCAGTTGTTGCAACAAAAATACGGCTTTATGTCTCATACGTAGGGCAACCAATTTTTTTACCTAAAAACTTAAAATTTGGCTTTATAATTTACGAATTTTGACTTCATTTTGACCTATAAATTTTCTGCGTTTGCAACTGCAAAATAATTCAGCTTCTGGTGTTGAGGTTAATCCAGAAGTGTATGCATGCACTCTAAGCTTCGAATTAAAAATGTTTGGTTGTTTAACTTTGGGGATGATATATTGATAAGTATATTAATAACTACAGTAGAGTCAAACCTGAGAACATCACAAAGGTGAAATACTATATGCATAATGTATTGAGCATTTACCAAAACAAGTACCGTAAGACCACATTTGTCGCCTACCATGCTTATCTTACATAACATTCAATTGTCCAGTAGTGGGCAAAACAACATTATTATGTCAGAAATCGCAATAAACCCACTATTATTACAGAGTTGCAAATAAACTTGCAAAAGCATATCAATATCTGTTGTTATGGTTTCAATAAAATATCGATATTTAAGAGAAAAAACTGTGCTGCAAAAAAAGTTTGACCGAACGATAAATTTTGATCTATTGATAAATTTTGACTTTTTTTGACCTAATAACTTGGGATTCCCTCATGGTATGAGCGTGAAATTTGGATTGTGGACGTTTCATAAACTCTAGAAACGGTGGAAAAATTTTGACTTTATTGACTTTTGGTTGCCCTACTCATAAGTAAGAACAATAAAGCACGATGAAAGAAATATTTATTAGTCGTCAAGATGGCAATATCAATGAATGTAAATAAACAGCTCCTTAGAATGAAGTCGACGACAAAGCAGATAAATAATCGAATTTCGAGATAACAGTTTTTTCACATCAGGGGTGGATCCAGTGGGGGGGCCTCTCTGTTGCGGGATTGGGGCGATCGCCCCCCCCTAAAATCTATAAAAGCAACTTTATTCACCATGATTTTGCACAATCCGCAAAGCAACATTCGCGATATAAGGCCATTTTGCCGTCCATTGTGTTGTCAAAGTGGTGATGTGAAGTATACAATACTTCATCTCTCTTATAGTGAACCCGTAATGAGACTTGACTGCCAAATATTACTGAAATCGCCCCCCCCCTAGCCTTACTGGCTGGATCCGGCCCTGTTTTACATTTAAATGTCCCGACCCTCATAGCCCCAGGGGTCTGAAACAAGGTCAAAGTAGGTCAAGGCGATTGGCTTTTTAAGCATGTGCCAGAGAACAAAGGTATGGAAACATCATAACATGACAAAAAGTCGAGCTTAATTTTATTCTGCTTTTCACTTCTAGTTTTGACAACAAAGTTCTGCCCAAAAGCGATTATGAAGTGATTCAATGTTTAAAATTTCTATTTAAACAATCTGAAAGAATTTACAAACAACACAAAAATTCGTTGAGTTTCTCACCTGCATAGGAGCTCAACATGTACAAGTCATCATTTCCGCTTACAGCATACACTTGCTTTTGTGCCACAGCCCTCCCATATTCGTTCGTCAAAATGAAACTGACGTTGCTCCGACCTGAAAAAATTGATTTAGCAGTTTGATGTCATGCCTGTGATCAAAGTAGTATCGGAAGATTGATTGCAGCGTTTTTCTATCTTTTGTTAAATTTTGTCTCTATCAGAATGTGACGCCATGACACGCGTGGGCAAACACCCTACATCTTTCTAAACTTTGTCTGAAATACTATACACTTTAATAACATGCGGTGTGCTGTATCAGACGCAAAACCATCTAACTCGAAAAGTTGAAGAGTAACGTCGTGCTTCGATTGAAATTTCATCAGGTGAAGTTCCTTTCAAACCCGGCCAAGTTTTTCTTATGAATGGATGGTTTTAACTTTTCATTGATAAGTCTTTGCCATAGGAATCATTTTGTCTAATTATATTCCAGCTAAATCGCAAAGGCTCTGAAGATACAGGCGAGGCGTTGACGGAATTTTCGCTTTGGAAAAATCGGTTTTATTGGTCAAAAATGTTTCAACTTGAGCTAAAATGATGTGGAAGAAAAACAGTTTTTCCATTATGGCTTTTTAACTTGCAATTTTTTAGCGAACGGCTAAAACATAATAACACAAAATATTTGCCATTCAACTTTTCGGCTTAATCGTTGTTCATTGCTTGGAGAAATAAGACCTTATTTTTCATTTTATTTTCGCTACAGATGACTTATGTCGAAACGTTAAATAGAACGTCACGTTTTCTACAACTCTAGCTATACTCTTCACAATAAAAAATCTGCAGCTTTGTGAATCGTTATTTATCAAACTTGAGCTTTAATGCATAACTGCCTCTGTAATTCTTTGTTGTTGCAAAGTGATCTCAAAACCACGTTTTTTTCAAAATAAAGCAGTAGATATGTCAAGTTTGGCCGACTGTGCTCCGACCTTTATGGCGTGCACTGCCAAGACCCTACTTACGTTATACAATCATTAGGGGGTTAAACATTTACCATTCTTCGATTTTTGGGTTACGCCTATGGTTTTTACGAGAAATATAAAGAAGCACCATCCAAACACAAAGAACCTTTTACGTAACAATATTGAAAATGGGGATGTTTTTTGATGTCTCACCGATATGTGTCCCTCTTGCTTTGCAAACGAAGCTTCCCATGTGTGAGCTGCCAACCTTGAGTTGATAAAAATCGCTGGTCTCTGCGTCGATTAGTTCGCACGTGTGTCCAGTGATGTAAATTCTAGCGGTTTAACAGCCACAAGTTAGATCTTGTGAACTTTTGCAAAAAAAACTAAAAAACGCTTTTTATCCGAACTATTGATCTCTTCAACTTCAACCCTATACGGTCATACCATGATGACGAGCGGATGTTCGTGATAATCGTGTGCGAATGAAAGCACGGTAGACACATAAAAACGCATACGAGCAGAATTTTACGGTGATGCAATGATTGCTGCCACCACAATGCATTTCTCATCTATGAAGGTGTTTTGAAGATAGGATCCTTACTTCACGGTTGACTGTATCTCGTGTCCAAATGAACTCAACTTTCCGTAGCTTTTCTTGATCAATTTTTATACGATCGTGTAAGAGTGAAAACTAAAGCATCCCGGACATGATGGAGTAAGTTACATGGAAATTTTCTTCTAAGTTTGAAAACTTAATCCTTTGAAACTCTGGTTTTCGAATAAGTGTGAAAATAAGATGTCAATTTCAGCGGAATTTACTTTCGTATGAGGGTTGCCATTAATTACATAAAAGTAAGCTGTTTTTACGAAAATCATGTAAACTTACCGTCTGAATGACGTATCCAAACCAGTGTCACTTGTCTGGTTGTTTGAACCAAACGTGTTTGTGTAAATGCGACCATGAACCTGCACCAGCTCTCCAGGAAAGTATGATCGAGACAGTGGGCTTTCAATCTTGTCATATCTGTTCACTTGACGAATGTCAGGCGTCCGCCACCACCGAGTCTGTCAACAATCATCGCTCATAACCATCCTGTTTTACTACTGAATGTAAGTTGTGGTTGTTCAAAATTAAAGTTACTGAATGCATTGCGCACTCCACCTGACGCCTTGTCGTTGCGGTTATCTCTCATTCAACACGCATTTAAGCTTCCATTGTTCGCATTCAGTCCAACCCATTGCGTAGACCCCAAAAAAGAAGACTTGGACTTCAATTCAACCGAAACTTCCAATTTTCTGATCATGAAGAAAACATTTCTGGGCCACTAATAAGACATTACTTGGGCAAACTTCATCCTTTGCCAAGTATTTATCAGTGTTGTTTGGAACACTGTACGCAAAGTCAAGCGCATCGGAAGACGGAAGGTGCAGGTGGACAAGGTCCCCTGGATTTTCAAATATGATATTTTGCTATCATTTCCTGTTGAAAAACGTTTCTCTCAGTTTCGGAGTTGGTAAAATGAGATTTCACTACTGTTAACCTCCTGGAAAATATCCTTCCGACACACATGCGCAAAGTATATATGTACTGTAAGGTGAACAGTGTACCAGGGACCGAGTTTGAAGGTGGGACGGGTGGACGTGTTCCTCCCAATTTTTGAGCAGGGGGGACACAATATCTTTTGTACCCCCAATATTTTGTGATAAAAGTATTGTAGTTGTACAAACTTCATGGTTGCATTGCTGTTGGAAACCCCCAACATAAAGCCAAGGTAAAAAATATGAAAAATGGACATTATCACTGGATTATCTATAGACACAGTGTACAGATTTACTAAGTAAACTGAATTATCATGATTATTGATAATTGCGTTGGTTAATTTGAATTAATCCAATCAGTGTGTGTATAAATGTTGCTTAATCATGGGACTGATTCGTGGCATGTTCTTGTGAGTCGAATTCCTGCGTTGTTCTGTAGCCTGCAATACACAAAACACGGTTGCCATTGCTAGTATTTATTCAAATATCTTGTGGTTTGTTTTTTATTTGATCCACAGTATGTTGTTTCGTGTTTCTAGTGAGAATCTTATGTTTCTTAGTATCAGTACATTTTATTTCGAAACTGATCAAATTTAATTGATTATCACAATTTTTGAGCATAATTATATCCATTCAAGCCCAACTCTCAGAATCAACGTGTTTTCATATTAAATGAAGCGCTAGAAATAGCAACTTGTAAAGTACCAGTTGCTTTACCACCACCATGGGAGTAGCCAGGGGGCATTTGGGCCATGCTATCCAAAATATATAGTTTCCATAATTTGCCCCCCATTTTGCCAATTTTACAAAAAGATCTTATTACGGTTGAGTGAAACGTCATCAACACGCAAACAATAAATGTTTGTCCCCTCCAAAGCTTCCAGCAAATTCGGTCCCTGCAATGTATGCAAGGTATGCACTGTAGGCAAAGTAGGACATCACGCTAGAAACATATTGGAGAGGAACATTTTAGAAATGAAATTGTTTTGGATATCTGCCGAAATTCTTAATCTAAAAAAGAGAAGTAATGTACAAGACTTATTTTCAGAACAGTTACAACAGAAAACTCTTTTCAGTAAAAATACTTCCACCTAAGATTTTTTCCTGAAAATATTTAAGAGGAAATGGCAAAAATAATCACCAACAAAACGAAATAGCAACTTCATTTAAAACACGTTCATGAAGGCAAATGGAACACTCAGAGTCAGACTGGTTCGTTTGAGAAGCGAAGTGGAGCTTTCAAGGAACATGCCGCCATGCTGTGCTTTCATAACTCTGCGAGGATTCTAACTGAAGGTATCAACAGTCAAGTGACTAAGTACCACAAGGACAAAGCAGTCAAATCTGCTCACAAAGTATTTTACAGTACTAAGAAATCTAATTCGCGTCAACTACGCATTTTAAATCCTTTGGATTGCAAGCAAAAGCTTACGGGTGAAATAATAAAACTCTAAAACAAGATACAGAGCAAGAGTGAGGAACCCATTTACTATCAAGTGCCGCATGAAATGTGGAATATCGCTGGCGCGCCGGAAAACTAATTTCATTTTATGCTGAATTCTAACTTTATCTTCTGTGAGGAGCGCGAGAGGAGCTTCTCTTGACAAACTGTCTAAATGTCTGCTTATCATGGAGTTTCGTTTCGGCGTGATGCTGCGTCCTACTTATTAGGTAATAAATTTTTCGATGCAGACCAATATTTTTCGCGGCCACATTTGGCCTGTGGGCCGCAGATTCTCCACACATGATATGGAGAAATTACGCTAACTGCAGTTTCAAATATACGCCAAAAAGGCTTTTAGAATTAGAGAAAACACCCGAATTGTAGTGTGACCATTATGCTATGCTGTCATCGCCGAAGCTGAGAAACTGAACTAACGCCAGTTGTCGGACGTCCGGCAAGGGTATCAGACTTAAGCAAAGCCTTCGATTGTGTTAATCATAATATATTACTTTACCGGACGTGTGGCTTAGTGGTTAGAGCGCTCGCTTCATGTCTGGTAGGTCGTTGTTCGTGTGGTTCGAATCTGGGCCGGGTCGTGCCAAGACCTTAAAAATTGGAACTTGCTTCAGTCTGGCCAAGCGCTCGGCATAGTGACTGTAGCAGGGAAATTCTCCAATGCGGATGCAATCTTCGTCGGAGTCCGGTCGTGTTGCCTACTACCTTCGCATCGGAATAACCTCGTCGAAGACCAAGTGTGTGCGGTTGAGAAGTGGGCGATCTCTTCAACACCCTAAACAAATCTCTGCCCGGGCGATCGTCGATGCCACTGGAAGGACAATTCTTGTGTTGTGCATTTTCTGTACTCGCAATTGCGTTGTATAAGAACTTTCCGCAAAATGTTCTCGTGTCTTCGTCATTCTGATTGCCGCGAAAGCGACGGCCTTTAAAAATTGTTTTACTATGGTTCTTGTAACATTTTATGGGGGCGATGTCTTTCTTCCCATGTATGAAATCAGTTCTTGGTGAGTTCAGTTCAGGAGTGTCTATACGCCCTAACAAAGGTTCTCAGTCAGATTTGGGGGACCCCTTTTTTGCTAGGTACTCTCCGGTCGGGAGGTACAGGGAGCCTTTCCTCTGGCTCTGTATGTGTTCCCTGCACTGCCTTTGGTATGGGAGTGATTAAAAGTACCATACAATCGCTATCCTTGCAGTTAGTATTCGAACGCTTCCAGTAGCTTTAAACCAATCTTTGCTTCGCTAAAATGAAAGCAAGTCATTCAACGTGCGGCCCTCACGAAAATAGTAACATAATTTTTGGCCCAGTAAGGCATTTCGGTTGGACATAGCTGGGCTAGACATGCACATGATATAGTGTAATCCGTATCATTACAGTAGTTTCGTGGAATCCCATGGGATGGAAAAGAACGGTCACAAGCGACCACGATATGGAACAGAAAGGGTTCCATACAGTGGCGTAATTAGAGGGTTGAGCCAAGGATGGAAATTACCCGAAAGGGGCGTACTGGCCACTGTAGAAGGTCCATTAGCCAACACTCATAAAAAAATTGAGAAATGATGGTGAATCAGGATGTGGATGGCTGGCTATGCTAAAACCATGAATCACCGGGAAAAAACTCCGAAAAACAACCACCTACTGAAAACCAAAACCGAAATATGAGCTAAGTGGGGGCCCGATTGTTACATTTACCTTGCCAGGGGGACCCTCTTCTTCCCCGTCGGTTACGCCACTGGTCCCATAGACAAACCTGAGTCAACGCGATGTAGTTGTGAAACCAGTTATAAGAATTATAATTTCAAACCAACAAATACTTTTTATTTATTCAAGTAATTAGTCTTCACAAAAGCGACGGATTTGAGTCTACCAGCAAAATTTTTAAATAAGAAATATATTTCAGGTAAACCTACGCATTCTCAATCCTGAAATCTGCAAGCAATGCTTACGGGTGAAACGTTGAAAGGCGAAGAAAGCAAACAAGCTCGGGACAAAATTGAATAAATCAGAACACAACCTACGGCAAGTAAAAACTGGAAAACACATCGTTCTCAAATAATTGCTTTCATAAAACGAAAATTGTCTGACGCCATGCAACGATCAAAGAAGCAATACACATTGACAGAATCATGCCGCTATGACTCAAAACACAGCTTTGGTAAAATGTGTAAGAAAACTTACGTTCCTAAACGTAATTTTAAAAAAATTACGGTTGGCAGAAAAATTACGGTTGGCAGATGTACTCTTGGGCGCGCCTTGGTTTGAAAAGTAGAAAGGGAGGCTTTTTAGTGAAATCTTATTCTGTTTACACAGTAGCATTTGTTAGTCCCACAGGGGTAAATCGAGGGAAAAGCATCATGAGGATAATCCTCCAGGAACTTGCCCAAGATCACAGCCACTCAGTGAAGTATGACGCAACAGTGGATTGATTATTAAGAAGTAGAACTACTTGAAGTGGAGCATAAGTCATTAGTTTTTTGAAAGTTTTCATTTTACAATAACAACAAATACCCGGTGTTCACAATGTCCGCTTCTTGGATTGCCATTGCAGTTGTTTTCATAACTAATCGTATTTCCGGCTTCCAACATTACGTAGTAGACATCCTGAGGCATTGGCCTAAGACACAAATTTTTTTAATCAAGTTTTTTCTGAAGTTTTGTTTAGAAGCAGTTGTCTTTGGAAGAAATACCATCTAATCAATTGACCAACTCAAATTAACTTTGCATTTTTTTCATTGCAAGAATTTTTTCTGATTGGTGGAGTTTCCATTTAAAAAGAGCTAAGAAAAAAGAGATATTTGTGTGTTGTGAAAGCCAAGACATTATTTTGAAAATCATAGAGTTTCTTTGACAAATGTTTGAGACTCACTCTTTTACCTTGTGTAGCAAACAATCCTTGAGTTGGTACTTCCATCTTTACCAACATCACATATGTACTTTCTGTATGAATTGACAAAAAATACTTTGACTTCTTGAGGATTTGTTCCACCTGCATAATTTGGTTCACCTTCCGAAAAACCTGAAAATTGACAAGAAAAATTGAATTCAAAACACACATAAAAATTAACCAATTATTTTTCACTGTACCTGTTCCCAGTATTGTTACGCGAACAGCTCCACCTGTACTTCCATATCGTGGAAATATTGACGTCACTTTCAAAGACAGCGCTGAGCTCGAAAATACTATCAGTAAGTTAAAAATAATTAAAAACATGTTTTTCTTTGCTTTCATGCATTTGGAAAATTTTGCTAATTTGAATCAATAGCCTGTACAAGCAAGCGAGTCAGAACAAGAATTTTTTTCATGGCAATTTTAGTATAGTTGCTTTGAAGCGACTGATAAGCTATGAAAATTTGTGCAAACAAACTTAGAGAACAAAGCACATCATTGTTATTAGTGGCTATAATTTGCACACGGTAATCACAAGTCTTGTTACTTGTCAAGAGACGTTAGATCCAGTCGAGGCATGTCTGTGGTGAGAAGGATTTGAAAATATCTTCTCACGCTCGTGTTAGCCTTTCAGAGCATTCATCAACACGAGCTTTTGTGCAAGTACTACTTTGTATAGATTTTGATAAAAACATGATTTTACCAGTGGCCTGCGGAGAAAGGCGCTGTAATTTATGCGCACCAAAGTAATCAACCACATTGAGTGCATATCTTTTCCATATTTGCTGGTAGAACCCTGCTGGCGCAACTTGTAAGCTGAACAGACTGCACAACCATAAATAAATTTTTGGAAAGTTTCAAAACATTTCTATTATAATTGACATAGACTAAGAGTTTTTCTGTAAAAATTTTCGAATACTTCGCAAACTACAATTTTAACATTGATAAAGATTTTAGAAAAGTGAAGGTAAGACCAACGTAAAGAAGATTGCTTTGAGAAAATCCACAGAAAGCTCCGCACCAAAGCCATCTCATCAGAGAAAAATCAGTCAAAATGTGAAAAGTTCCTCCACTGTTTCAAGTTTTTTAGGCGGAGTGTGAGATTGGGCAACCCTGTCAACAGATGACTTTGGTGTGACAGCGTTTTCGCTTTAATTTGAGTTAAAACATTAGTGTTTCCACTGATGAACTAAATTCAAACCTGCTTCGAGTTTTGCTGAGGAAATTGCATCTGTGAAATCACGACTGAACATGCGCCCCCCACCACTTTTTGTCGCCCCGTGAGATATTTGCGATTTTATACTTATGATGAAATTGACTAACAAGCTCTGTGTTATATTGTACAAAACCTTTATTCCTGGTTCAGCTTAAAGGCCATTTTCTGAACAAAATTCATACAAAACATTAACCCACAAATCAAATCCTCTTAGTGGAAACTTGGGTTTAAATAAACAACCAAACATGACACAATTATTATTAATACAGGAGCATTTCAAAATGTTTTTAGATGCTGCTTATGTCATTAAAAAAGTGTATGAGCTCTAACTATTTTATAATAAAACTGACGAATGGATGAGCAGGAGAATAATTTAACCGTTCCGAATAAAATTTCTTCCCGAAAATTACTACCACCAATGTCTTAAAAGAAGCTTCTATCTATCCAACCTAGAAAAAAATCTTTCAAACAACATTTGCTAAACATTTTCATGTTAGGCGTTAGTGCTTGAAGCAAAAAATAAAGCGAAGCAGGTGTTAACTTCTGACCTTGATGAGTGCAAAATATGTCTTTATGTTTTTCAAATAGACCCGCATAAATTCTTTATAATAAAAGTTGTGGTTCTGACTCTTCGTTTTATTGCAACTGCTTATAAAAATGAAAGTTGAAAGCGCCTGAAACTGCTCTGAATGTGATTGAATCACTTCCCTAACTCGACCATGTTGTATGGATACTTTTGCAACCTGATCATCGCTGTTTTCAAGAAACGGACTTATATGCGCCTCGCTTGCTTCGACATCACATTGTATCAATTGAGTTGTAACAATCACAAAACTCTCTACAGCTCTTCTCTTCTTGTACCAGGAAATACCTCCATTCAAAACAACGTATCTTTTCACCGGATGTGACAAAACGATGACTAAGTTTAAATATTGAATCACTTATCATCAACGTTCACACCTACTGAACCCGTGCTTTTGTCTATAGTCATGGTTCAAATTGTTTCTGGCTCATCTTGTGACTGCGAGATGATTCTAACTGACATTCGGTGTTAACACACGCAATAAAAAGGTGCGCCTTGTCAGTAATTGTCAGCATAATGTTGGGCTACAGACCTCAGCACACCTAATGTTGCCACAACATTATTGTTTGCCACAAAAATAGCAACTTTGCCACAATCGCAAAGCCGGTTGCTATGAAATAGTTCACGCTTTGCTGGCCAAGCAGAGAGCGATCAGCAAGAAACATCAAGCCAGGCCCGGATTGGCGTTCCAAATATCGTAAGTTATTTTCCTGTCCTCGCCACAGCCTCGAGAAAGAGAATCGGAATCTCCGATAATCTCACAATCACTTTAATTCCACCATTTCAAGGCAATGCACGGAAATCAAGCACAGACAATTGAGATTGTTACGCGTTGTGGTCCACCTTTCGCACAACGACTGCTGGAAGACGCGCTTCAGTCTTAATATATCCGATAATCAAGTTTTGTCGAATCTTTTCGCTCCTTTCTGACTGAACCGTTTGAAAAAAAACACCGCATGAAGAAATACATTAACTGCTTGTTTCTGCTAACAAGGTGAAATTTCCGTACAACAGAGATGGCTGATAACTTTTTTGCACTTACTTATTAAAAACTTCAGTTGCATCAGCACTCCTGCCGCCCATTCTTTCACTTTTGCGCAATATATAGTGAAAGATTGTCAATAATGAAAAAAATTCGCAGCATAATTTAGCTTAATTTTTAAAGCGGACTAATGAATAATAATTCTAAAAAAGCTTGGGATTGATTGGCTTGTTGTTTCGTACGACTCAGCTAATAGACAGAAGCAGCACAAAAAGCCATCACGTAGTAAAGGAGAGAAGTAGAACTAATAAAGCCATCACGAATCAGAAAAAACGCGCGACCATTGTGAACACTAGTCGCTGTTGAAGCAGTACTAAATATAAAAACTTTTAATTGCAAAGTTTTTATATGTTCAGAAATTTATTACAAGCTGTGCATTCGAAAACTTTCAAATAAAGTCTTTGTTTAGGCAAATTACTGAAAAAATCGCAGCAAGTCAAAATATTCCGGTAAAGAAATGGGGTTTGAATAAAAAATAGAAAAAAGTAGCTTCAAACCACATTAACTAAATCGAAGAACTACATTAAATTGAACCGGGGCGATTTTTTGGGAAAAATATATTTTGAAATTAAAAAAATGAAGCATAACGACTGTCCATGCATCGGGCGTGGAAATAAGTTGCATGCTATTAACCAGTGGTTAAATTCCGGGTGAATTTGATGAAAAATCACCAATTTTTGCTGAAAAATACCCATTTTGCATTGAAGCAAAACCTAATAACATTTTATGAAATTGAAATTTTTCATTTCGCAAAAGCGGTGAAGTAACAAAATGAACATACTTTTGGACAACGCGGACACAGTTTGGTAAGTTTGTGCAAACATAAGATTGTGCAAACATAAGATTGTGCAAACATAAGATTGTGCTTTCATCAAATATTTAACTATTTTGCCTAATGTTTAAGTTAACATCATCTGCAATATTCCAAGCGAAACATGACTCTGAGCAGCCAAGTTCTTTATGACTTCCTGAAGTAATACGATCTAATCACTCTTCGAAATAACTCACGATCAACAAAATCTCAGATAGTTCCAGGCCTGTAGCCACGGGGAAGCATTCAAGGAGTGCCTCGCCAAATTTTTTGTGTCCCCCAAATTTTGTTGTGCCTAGAAATATTTGTTTTAAATATAAAATAAAACATAAATCTTTCCCCCTAAAATGTATTTCCCCCAATCTTTAAACCTGGCTACGGGCCTGGGTAGTTCTGCTGGCTCCACGCCAAGACGGGAAGATATAATCAGTTCACCTGGGCAGTAAAACCTTCCGGACCCATAAATATTGGTGGGTGATAGTTTTCGTAAAAACCTTAAAAACTACATCGGATTGTTTGATGGAGGTAATCAGCACCTCAACCAGCAACCATTCCAAGATTCGCTAATTAAGCATCTGGTTTAGCACAAGAAAACTTACTTACATCCACTCATAATGTAACTCATACCTTCCAGATTTTTGAAAAAAGCATCTAACTCTGGCTGAAACCTTCGCTGCTATCCATTTTTATAACAAAGCTACAAAGACTAATGAAAACGTTGACTTCCTAATTATTATTTTAATACTGTGGAGTGAATGGGAGATTGTTTGCATGAATGCAACTACTGAAAAACATTCTTAATTGAGGCTACATTCTTCGGCACCTGTAACATGTCTCACAGGATGCGCAGTATGCATGTGGTGTATAGCCTGTGTTAAAGGTTCGCAGCGACCAACCGACTTCACTTGTGCTTATCGCTACGTGCTGTGTCCATCCTGTCACCAAATGTAATGTGAACCCTTCCTGAACTCAACTGAGTCCGTATATTTCGGCGAATGGTCTAACTCTGTTTAGCAGCATTTGATGTATGATTCTGTCCTTTTCCTAGCTGTCGTCTTGTGTCTGCTAATACAGGATGATGGAACGACGGGTGTCTGTTTTATAGTCTCGTTAACAGTTACTTGTTTTTCGACCGGCTCATTCCACTCAGCATGCAATAAATTATATGCATGAAAAATTCGTTCAGGCGTTAGATAAAAAAAGCACGTAGTTGCAGTCTTCCTTGATTTAAGCAAAGCCTTCGACACTATCAATCTTACTGTCAATCTTACTGTACAAGTTACAAAAGTATGGAGCCCGTGGCATGACCAGTGACTCTTTCCAAAGCTATCTTTTTAGGAGGTATCAATTTACAAAATTCTCAGAAACAGAGTCATCACGCATTATAACATGTGGTGTCCCACAAGGATCGATTCTTGGCCCTCTGTTATTCTTACTCTATAAATGATTACCTTAAGCATCTTCTTTCCAAACTGCATTATTTGCAAATGACACTTGCCTTTTTTAAAATTTAATTGTTTGAATACGTTACAAGCAGCTAAATGGCGAAATGTAATCAAGTCGATGACTGGTTGGTATCCAATAAACTTACCTGAAATTGCAATAAAACTGAATTTATGGAAATCACCAGGAGTCAAGAACATAAAAAATTAAGATTGTCGCTGGAACTGTTGAAGAAGTGAATCAGGTTAAGTACCTAGGAGTCCGTATTGATAACTAACTGAAATGGCAACAGCAAATAAATCATGTGTGCAGTGGCGTACGTAGAAAATTTTCATGGGGGGAGGTGTCGTTCAGTGGCATATGGTGGTCATTTGTATTTGATGTGCGTTGTTTGTGACGTCACAGTTAGACGTCATATTCATGTTTACAAACTAACATTTGGGCGAAGTATGTTGACATAATATGCATATTCTTCTACACGCACTCTCCTTTTATGTGTCATTGCACTGAATATAAACTACCAGCGCTCCAAGTTACAGCAGAATATCGGAGGCAAATAAATTCAACGCTACGACACAACAGTTCTAACTGCAAAACAAGGGAGTAAAACACACTCGTCATTGCGTCAGAGCAATTTACAACTTCAAAATGGGGCTGCGCTGATGTCTTGTCGAATACGAGCAGTTGAGCATGAAAAGTGTGCGGCTGGACTGGCTGGCGCATCCCCGGTTTGAAAGATCGAATCTTACTAAACTACACAAGGATTGAGAATGCGCATACAGTATGCAAGAAAACTTTCGATTTTTTGTTATACAATATGTATAGAAGTCCTTTATTTTTCCTTTTTCCCTGCTAAGACATTATCACATGTCTAATTTGTCACCTCAACAGGATTAGAAAAAAGTGACGGTTTAGGCAAAGTGACGAATTATGCAAGCAACCTAAAATGAACTGCAGAAAGCGCTACTCTCAATCGAAATTTTCATTGGGAAAACTTTTTTATCGCTTAAATTAAACTCTTTTATTCCGCTACTCTATCTCGACTCCTCCATTTAATCTAGAGCCTTTTAAATCTTTAATAAACTTTAAAGACTTTCCGTATCCTGTCAGTGGGGAGTTGGGTCGCGCTTCGTACCTCGTGATTAAATTCGATAAACAAATTTCGAGGTGCAGTAATTCGAGGATACGGATCTTTACTTTGTTTGAATTCCCACACGTGTTAAACTAGCTGCTTTAAACATCAAAAGCGAAACTGCAATTAGCCGAACAAAACGCTTCTCAGGAATAGAAAGAAGTGAAGAATTGAGCAAATTGACCAATTAGACGATGGCGAATTAAACGAACAGAAATGTACACAAAAGATAAGAATTCTGCCGGGACCAACAAAAAAGTAAAGAATTGATCGAATTGACGAATTAAACGATGACGAATTAGAGAAACTCTACCGTATTACTTTTGGCCCATTTACAAAGTTCCTTGAAATTTGCATGCAAATTCATTCTGTGGCATTTGCGTTAAGTCGACAAATTAACAAGCAAAAAGTATGCGAAAACAGTTAATCTCCTTTGCGCAGGTAATACAGTTTTTGTAAAATATCAAACTCAAGAGGGGGTTTACCCCAAAACCCCATTTGCGTACGCTGTTGCATGTGTGCAAAAAAATTGCTTGTGCTTCGTACGCTCCACTGAAGTTGCGGGCATTTTCACCCCTCTCCACTCTTAAAACCATCTACTACAGTGTTTTTTAAGCCGTTTTTGGGTGTCAAAATGATATCCTAAAATTTTGCAATGACACCCTAACTTCTGAAAGCCAAGATATGGTTTTGCTTTGTATTGAAGTAAAACGATTTGAGGAAAGCATGTTTTCATGCACGTGGCTATTTCAACGACGGCTGCAAAATCATAGGCCCACACAATTTTATGGTGCAGAAGTTGGAAGTGAAAATTGTAAGTATAATTTGCATTGTCATGCTCATCGCTTCGGTTTGGCCTGTTACTTTACTGCCGCAGATTTGTGCCGTATGGTCTATATGGTGTAAGAAAAGCACTTTAATGCAATAAAGCAGTGGCTGTCAACCTTTTTTGTATTGGTACACCCTTTCAAACTTGTTAGAAAACCTGCACACCCATGCTATGCACTAAAATTTAGTGTTGTTAAAGTGTAAAATGTAAGCAATTTTTACGTTGTAAATGTCGCTTTCTTAGCAGATTTATGCCTATCGCTTCGCAGCATTCCTGAATACCGAACCCTTTTGAAAACCTTAAAAAAACACTGATCTACTATGCTCTAGTTCATCCGCATCTTTCAAATGGATTGGCTTGCTGGAATAATGCCACTAAAACATCAATAAAAAAGATTACAATCCTTCAGAATAAAATCGTTCGACTGATCATCCACAATAATGAATGGACTCCAGCATCAGGTTTATACAAATCCCTCCAAATTTTAACATTGAATAACATGATAAAACTAACCTTAATTACAATCTCTCACTCGTTCCATCACAAAACATTGCCGAAAATGTTTGACAACCTTTTTAAATATCTAATCAAGATTAAGAAGGTGCTTTCTGATCCGTGTTCGAAATTTAGTTGGACCCAGGAGCTTGATATCCAGTTTAAGAGACAGTCATGCTTCTACTCCTCTAGGCTGAATTTATTTGTTTCCAATATTTTTATTTGCGGATGGTTTAAAAAATTTTTGATTGGAGCGGTTTCTTGTGTCGTAATATTTAAACAAATTTGATCCTTATGGTCTTGACGTACGCTCCATGCTGTGTAAATGGTCAGTGATTTGGATGTTCTGTACCTATTTGGTCCTTGTTGTTGTTGCCACTTTTTCTTGAAACATCGGTTTACCATCATTGATATTTTTCTCTTTTTGCCGTTTCTAATATTCTGAAGTTACGTTTGTGTTTCGTGTATCGCTGATGTTACAGGTAAGAAAGCATGAAGATTGACCCATAGTCAGCTGACCTGATGACCTCCGGGTCTTTTCGTTGGCATTGCACAATAGACAAGAACTGTGCGTCTGTCTGTCTGTCGTAATAGTTGTGACAAAAAATCTGTTTTTCTGTTTTTGCCTCACCTAGCACGCAATAAAACTGTGGCTCAGCCTTAATCAACTTGTTTTTAGTGACGTTTTCAGCCCTTGTGTGAATTGCCCGAATTCTGCCAATCGAAACAGCGAGTTTTCTGATTACGAAAAGGTCCAAATATCTGAGGTGTGGTTGAAGGCCAAATTATTCGGTATGTAGGCTACGTTTTCATTGCCGTTGTTGTCGAATGCTTAGCGCACCGTGAATTTGTAATGAAGGTTAGCCATTGTGTTCGAGCTTGTGTTAAATTAACTGATAAAATCGCAACTACCTGCTTTCCACTGTCAACTGCTGAACATGGGAGTCGGAAGGAGGCCAGGCAAGGCCTCTTGGATTTTGAAAATTTCAGAAAAAAAGGTTGTTTTCTTAGTTTCGAGGTTACGAGTGGGAAAAAACAAATTTCACCACTTTTGGCAGCCCCTGGAAAAAATTCTTCCGACGCCCATACTGCTGATCTGACAGCAAATCGCAGTTGCGCGCCTTCCTCGCCATTATTTGTTCTGCCACCCTGGGTTAATTGATATTATTTTTTGTTTTTTATTTTTTCTTGTGCACATCCAAATTTTATGGATAAAATTATACCACATATTTTTTTTACTTCATCAATTATTTTTTCATTTTCATACTGTGTTTCACATTTTTGACCACACTGAATTTCCTCAACGAGACTAGATCCATTGTGTACATAGGCATACAGCTCTTTTCATCATTGATTTTCCCCACCATGTTCAGAGGTTTTGTTTGTTTATTTTTTTTCTAACTGTACTTATTTGATTTCCAACCGTTGTTTTCCAACACTTGTCAAAAAACTTCAAACGTGATTAGTTCACTACATGCTTTCCACGGTTTTTCACCAATCCTATGGGACAAAGTGACAATCCTTGTTTACGTTGATCGGTTCTTTTGCCATTGATCGCAATTTTATTATTTCTAACTTCAACTAACAATTGGTTACTTCTTAGCATGACAGCTTGTTGCATTGTTTCTGCTTATTCACTGAGTCATGTGAAATAATTAATCAAAATTAATCAATGAACTTCCGCTACTTCGGCTTGTTTATAGCCAGTGACCAGACGCGATCATCCACAGACCCACCGCATGACTGTGTTATTCTTGTAAGCACATTATATCACTTGCGCATCCTGTAACCTCTTGCTACAGTGTAGCCTATTCACTGCACTGTTGTTTTCTTTGTGACGTAACTCTACATTTGATGACTTGTTTCGCTTAGTTGTTCCTACAGAGGCCTTTTCCTTGGTAAAGTGGGTAGCTGGTTTGTCATTGAATTCTCTTCATTGGTAGCTTTGCTGTTTGTGGGTTTTATTTGAATTCTATGTTGTACTTCATGCACTTCGCAGAGCTTATGATGCCCACCTTGTAGGCAGAATACACACTCCGTTGAGATCGTAGTGTCTGAATCTTAGTTGTAAAGGGATTCCTTCTGATAGACAGTGATCATGATCACCCTGTCATATTATATTTCTATTCGCACATTTTACTGGTTGTGTCTTGAATAGAATTTTAACGTATTAGGGTGGCAATCTGGGAGCTTGATCGTTACCGCTTCTAGATTATGAAACAAAAGAGGCAAAGTTTAGCGAAGTGATGGATCACATGACTGTTTTCCTAATTAACATATCATTGTGTTATACTACTTGCTACCAGTTGTATTATTCATTATATCATTATATGGGTGGTTTATTTGTATTAATCAGCTGATGATGAGCATTAAACAAATGTCATTGTGCCCTAATAAGGTTAGGTTATAACACAAAAACACAATGTTATTAACATTAGAACATGAATGAAAACGGTCATTGTGATAATTATTAATTTACAAGATTGTTCTACTGTGATCTGGATGACTTTGCATCAATCAAGGGCGGTGAGGGCGTGTATTAGCAAAATGCTGCTGACTTGGAGATAGTGATAGCGTGGCTCGAGTCAATAACTCGAGTCACTATTTTTGGTGACTCGTATCGACTCGAGTCACGTTGAGAAACGATGGTGACTCGACTCGAGTCACGTTTTGCACGAATTACTGGACTCAAATCACAATCAATGACTCGATACTCGAGTCAGAGTCACTTTTACAAAATCTCCAAACATCTGATTGACAAACCCAGTTTGTTTGCACAAAAAGATATGAGTTTTTTGATGCTCTGCTTTCGGCTCACAATATCAAAAACAATTGACGCGACGCTGCAGAGAATTAAAACTAATCACTGTTGTTGTTAGCAGCAATGCAGTGAGAAGCTCTGTCAAACTCAGCAATAGCGTGTAAGATATCAAACCAGAAGATTAACATGTATACAACATAAACGGCTCATTAGAAGTGGGCTACACACATAAAGAATGTTGAACTGTGCTAAACATTGAGGTATAGTAGGTACAACGGTACGTATCAAAATGATGAGCCAAAAAATGGTCAATGAAAGTCACATTAATTCGTAACTTTGATGACATGATACATAGAATGGCCAGTGATGTGACCGAGACATCTTTTTCGAGTCAAAGTCACAAGTCCATCGAGCCAGAGTCGAGTCAAAATCATCTAAAAAATTTTCAAGACGAGTCAGGGTCGAGTGATGACTTGATCGAGTCGAGTCACAAGAACTATCGAGTCACTTCAAGTCATTGGCTTGCAAGTTCGAGTCAGTGTCGAGTCAAATGAAATTTCACATTTTTCTTATGTCTTTTCTTGCTATGAAATGACACCCAATATGCTATAAAATGGCGCCCGATAAGTTACAAAATAGCGTCCATTGTTGTTTTTGCAAGTTTGATTGCAGGTCACTTATATCTAAGTTTTTTGGGAAAACAGTTTCCATTTTACTTGCCTCTTTAATTCTCAGTCAGTCAAGTAGCCCAACCTTGCCGCAAGCAATATACTTCAGTGTCTTTCGGGTGCCCAATAAATGATAATAACCAAAGACGAATATCTTGGATTTGGATTTAAATGTTACAGCAATCTAGTATTTTGCTGGATTTGGATTTTATCATTTTTGCTTGACAAGATTGAATTGGAATTCATGTTATTCTTTTGAACTTCTTCGCAACTTTCGGTTTAGTTTTGGGACAGCAGGTTACTGTGTTGATAAGAGTTTCTGAAATCCGTTTGATTGTTTATTGTAAATGTTCAGCCTTGTCTATGACCAGCGAAACAACTGTACTCTATTGTGTATCATGTCATAGCTACAGAATTGGTTTGACATTCATTGATCCAATCCCTTTTCTTGACTCATCATTGCTATAGTTTATGTAGGCCTATGCTTAAACAACATTTAGCACATTTCATCGTAATTACATGTGTAGCCCAGTTCTAGAGTCGTTTGTGTTGCATACTTGTTAGACTTCTGGTTTGGTATCTTACACGCTATTGCTGAGCTTAACAGAGCTTGTCATTGCATTGCTTCTAACAGTGAATATTTTGAAGTCTCTGTAGTGTCAACTGTTATGATGTTGTGAGCCAATGTTGAGCATAAGTAAACTTAAATTAGTTTCCAAACTATTTATTGTCGTTGAATCGTTTAGTTGGATTGCATATGGGTTTTGCAACCACAATTATGCAACGGCATGAGCCAACCAGAGGTGGCCATGGATCCGGAGTGCCGGAGTCGACTCTGGCAGGATTCTGCGTTTTTCTTTCGGACACGGATCCAAACCCGGAGTCAAAAATTTGTGAAAAAACGGACCCGGAGTCACTTTTCAATTCCGGCAGTAGCAGGAGTTTGTGTGGACATTTCTTAAGTAAAAACATGGGCAAATTTCGGTTGGATCGATGATTGTAGCTGGAGTCTGAACAGGAGTCGGATTCTCAAATTTGAAAACTTACTGGACCCGGATTCAAAACTTTTGGAACAGGAGCTGAGTTGGAGTCTGAAAAAGTGACTCCGGCCACCTCTGGAGCCTTCCAAAGAGAAAGTCGAACCTGCGACCCTCGGCATAACAGCTATAGAGAACCCACCATTCGACTAGCCTCATTCTTCTGTTGCTGCTACGAATTCAACGTAGCGTAATCACGTCGTCACATGGGCTTAGGCTGAAACAGCAGTGGCGCACGTAGAAAATTTTCATGAAGGATTTTATTCAGTGGCGTATTGTGTCATTTGTATTTGGTGTGCGTTGTTTGTAACGTCATAATTTGACGTCATATTCATGTTTTCCAAACCAACGTTTTGCGAAGTTTGCGCTGATCAGCCATAGCAGACAAAATAAAGAGAATTGTTTTGGATAAAGTGAACTATATCGGAACACAAACTTAATCATGCGTAGTGAGGGAAAGGTCTGCAAAAAGTGGTGAGATGGTTTCTGGATACAGACGATAATTCAGATTCCCACCATAACTTAATTATTACTTTTTGGCTTATTTACAATGTCCCTTGAAATTTACATGCAAATCCATTCCGTGGTATTTGCATTAAGATTTGCATTATATTTTGCAATATGATTTTCTGATTGTATTTGGATTTTAAAAACTTAGGTCTGGAACTGGAAAAGACTCTAAGTAACTGTATGAGGCTGACTGCCATGATCACGATATCCAAATACTGCATTAAACCACGATAATGTGTCAATATATTGTGCCCTGCTGACCCCTCAGTGAAAAGTAAAGTCTCAGGTCTTGTGAAAGTCGGGAACACTTAGGCGGGGCTACACGTACACGACTGGATAGTTGGTCAACTTGGATAGTTCATTGCTGTCTGTACGTTGGATGGTTGGTCAAATATTAGCCACACGTTCTGGATTTTGCAGCTGCCACAAAAGTTACTTGAAGTGAATTTTACATAAAACAGATGATCATTTAATTTCCAGCAATCGACCAACAAACGCAACAGGTTAGAGTCTTATTTGACTAACAAATGTCTTCCTTACGTTCTGTCAAAAGCAATAATGGCAGAAACACGGATATTCTACGATCCAGTTTTAGCGACATACAAATTTTTAAATTTACAAGTTTATCCCAATCAGGGATACCTAGAACTCATATCCCTGATCCCGACAAGTAGTCGAATCCTTCCGCAATCAAGACCACACGCTCATGAGCATAGTCTCAGGGGTTACGTCTCTGCTAAGATGCAGCGTAGCTAACAGCTAAGTGGAGTGCGCAACGTCAAAGAACGCTTATTAACAAATCAAAAGTGGCTGTTAAGGATAGAACGAGGTAGTAAGGCACACCTAAACTTTCCAACATGTTTGTGAAAGCTAGTTGCAGTGGAAAACTTCCAGGAAATAAAGAGAAAACTTGAATTCCTGATTGTGCATCGGAACTGAGCTCTTTGCATAAACCGTTTGTTATTGCCGTAAACTAAGACTTACGGATTATTCGCTTTCAGAAAAAAGGTGCAATGAGCAATATCTTGCAGTAAAGTGTTAAAACCGACATGCGATGAAGGCAAAAAGCAGTTACAAAATCCCATTCGACTGTAACAACCTCTCTTGCAACATGATTTGATATCAGCACAGCAGTGTCGATCAATAAAAGTTAATCAATCCCGTGTCTCTTTCTTCTTTATACGACGACAAAGCTTCTTGGGTTAGGGCTCTCAGCCGTTACAGCATTGGACAAGCTCCTCGCATCATCGTCTGCTATTGCTCGCTCACAAAAAACGGAAATGTAGATTTCCATGTTTATCAAGTGGTATCTCCGCCACAACAATCGAAGATGAGGTATCTCATGACAAAGAATTCCTGATAAAAAATATTTTGGAGCTTCGTTTTGGTGAAACAAATTGAGAATGGTACCTTTTAATTAAATAATTCACAGACACTCACAATAGCAAGCTTTTGACATGCTGTAAATATTCCGTGTATTAAAAAAAAACTAACATAAGTGCTCTCTACTTTATATTTCATTAAAAATTCATAGTTTGAAGCAGAGATGTGACATCGCACGTGACTTGGGCGCTCGCGTTTTTAATTATTTGGCCGCATGCAGAACGTGGCGCGCGTTTTGTTAAAAATTGTCACCGCATAATTTCCGCTTACGGGGTGGAAGTATTGAAGTACAGCATATCGAATCCTTGGAAGTCACAAGTCATAAGCCTTGTCTTTGCAAACATAGTGTCTTGAATCTTACTTTCTGCTTGTATCGCTTTCTGTATTCATGTGTTCCAGTACTTCCAGTGGCCATGTACGGCGGTTCGAATGTGGTTAATTTGTTCAAACAGATAGTTGTATCACAAAAAACGTTATTTTTGCTACCGTGACACTCAAAATAATCTTTTTTTCATAGACTTTTTGACCATCTTCACTGCACAAATCGTCCATTCACGTGTGTATTGAGGAAAGAATGAAAGATATGTTTGCACTCTCTCGCAGATCAAAACATCCACCGCTTAGAAAAAACGTTCTCAACGAAATATCACGCAAAAAACAAATTGAACCATCTACTTGACTGAATTTTTGCGATGGGAGCTTCACAAAGTTACAACTATTAACTGCTCCGTGATTTGGTGAACGGCGCTTTGTTTAATCTAAGACTGATACCCTCACGATCACGACAAGCACTTCGCAACAACGTCAGCACATTATATGGTAGTTGCAAAGCCGCTGGATTTCGAAGAATAGTTAGTAACAACCTTGTTAAGTGACCCTGGTCTCTGTCATTCTGTCAGTGTGTGCTTTTTGAAAAAAGTCAATTGCGAAAAATTTGATGACGCCGCATTTTTTTGCGCCCGAAATCGTTGATGATTGTCTCCACGTAATTCTGGATGTTGATTTTTTCAAATTATGACTTAATTGTAGAAAGTGCTCGAAAAAAATGGATATTAGGCAGTTTATGAAAAGAAAAAGCATTTATGATAACCGAAGCGTAGAAAACATTTCAGACAATAGATTGAGAATTGAGGTTCAACCAACACAGGCTAATGGGGTAGAAAGGGTAAAGGGTTTTTGAAAGTCCATTTGCATTGCATCGTCCTTTGCGTATCGCTGCTGTTACAGCTGAGTAAGCATATAATGACTGACCCATGGTCAGCTGACTTTGATGACCTCCGGGTCTTTTCGTTGGCCATGCAAAATAAACTAGAATTGTCTGTCTGTCTGTCTGTCCTAGAAAAGATAAGCAAAATGTTGACGTTGCCCCATCTGGAAAAATTTCTGCGGACGCTAATTGATGCACTGAATTCTTTGGGTCATAAAGTGTGGTGCTGTTTGGTTCAATTCTTGTGAGTCACTCAAAAACCATAAATGCCAAAGTTGTCAATTTCCTTAACCTATATACTAAACGCAATGATAAAAGAATACAATTTTGACGATTGGTTAACAGTCTAAAAACATGAAAAAAACAGTAAAGAAGTGTTTTGATATTCAAGTGTGAAGCTCTGAAAAACGCGAGGCTCCGGGCGTTTGCCCGGTTTTCCCAATGGTTGATCCGGACCTGGACACAGTATGAGCGATGTCGCTGATGTAGATAAAGCATAGCAGGGGTGCGAGCTTGGGGTGGACCGAATATTAATTAGGGAAATCCCCACTAATCCCCAAGGGAATTCTTACAAAATTTGGGGTCTTTTGGCCATAACTTTGGCACCAGAAACGCTAGAAAGTCCATCAAGGGCTCTAAAGACTCGTATTATAGCCTAGAATCCAAACAAACTTCGAGCCACTAAATCGGCTCATGGTTTGGGCGATGACGTCATAAAGAAAAAAAGCAAAATATACCCCAATCCTAACGTCATCCACCAAAAACCCCAAAACCAATCGTAAAAGTTTTTTTTCATTCTACACTACAAGGCATTCCATCAGGGGCGGATCCAGGGGGGGCCGATTGGGACGATCGCCCCCCTAAAACCTACGAAAGTAACTTTTTTCCCCATAATTTTGTATAATTTGGAAAACAGCATATGCGATATAAGGCCATTTTGTCGTCCAATGTTTTGCCACAGCAGTGTTGTGAAGTATGCTTTCATCTCTCTTACAGTAGCGAAGCCGTTATGAGACTTGATTACCAAATATTACTGAAATCGCTCCCCCCCCCCTAGCCTTACTGGCTGGATCCGACGTTGGCTTCACGAATCTTTAGAGGGTTTGAATAGCTCTTTAGCACAAGCTGCTGCCGAGTTATGGCTGGCCAGAATAGCGTAAGTGATTGATCTTACGCTATCCGGTACAAGCTTAGTATGATTTCTGAATTAACTCTTCTAATTACTGTGCACTATTAACTCCATCTTGCTGTCTGAACAGCAGGCTGCGCAAATGTGTAACTTTGGTCGTAAGCACTAATGGTATCTTGCTTCTATGTAGTACAAAATACGAGAAGACCACCTGTACTAGGCATAATACATTTTTTCACAACAATAACTACACAAAATATGTTGATCAAGTGGAAGTCTGACTTCTGGATGTATACAACTAGGCATAGGCTTACGTCACGTTCAACCCTCCAAGCAATGAATGATGACGCTTTACGCTCAAGCCACAAATACCTTTATTACCTCACAAACGTACCAAAATGATCAGGCGATGCTATTCTATGTAACAGCGGCAGATACTGCTGTCTATAAATTACAGGAAAAAACAGAACACGGATTGATAAAAACCACAAGTGTTTCACATTTCAATATGGAGGTTGAAGCTTTGTTCGGGAGGCTAAGCCCACAAAAACCCTGGTGGTGACGGGACTGAATTTTGGGCCCCTTGTGTCGCTAGGCAGTAAACTTGCCGATATTTGTCTTATACAGATAATCGTATATTCCGGTTAAACACATACAAACAACCTTGGGAAATTTGTTATGCGATTAACTGGACTCGCCTGTACCAACACCCGAAATCACCGGAAACACTCCGATAAATCTTTGAAAAACGCTGAAACAAAAACCTACTAAAAATCAAAACAATACCAAATTAAATCTAACAAGTAACATGGGGGCCCATTTTTTACATTTAGCCTGCCAGGGGGGTGGGGCGCGCACCACTGTCCCGCCGTCAGTTACGTCACTGTGTCGGGCGTGTTGCATCAGCACCACCAAGCATTATGACAAAACTGCGGTATTGTGACAAAGCACTACGGCCCGACATACAAGAACGCTCGCATGCCATATCAACAAGACGTCGTCCTTCTCCCGCTATAAGAAAAGCTAAGTCAGTCCGTACTACTACATTTTAGGCAAGACGATATTAGTCAGCAGCTGGTTGAGACGAGTTTAAATGGGGCTGTGAGAATCTGACTGTTCTGCAAATAGCGCTGGTGAGGTCCTACCACAGTTTCACAAAAACTGCTGCGGCCCACTCCGACTTTACAAAACTTCTTCGATGGCAATCAGTGTCCGATAAATAGACTGAAAACAATGCCCCAGTCCAGAGACTCAGAGAGAGATGTGGCTAAAAATACGTCAGGGCAGATTGTGTGATCTAGCTTGATGAGTATAGAAAGGAGTATGTTGCGAAATTTACCCGGAAAAGGCTGGATGGTTTGATGGAATTGTGTTTTTCTAATACAAGAGGTACATGAATTCCATTAAATAATATTTTGTTCAATCCAAATGAAATGTGTTTAAAAGAAATTGTCGTTACCAGTTGCAATGTGTTGTTTCGTTTGTTTTTTTTGTATAAGAAATACAATTTTGGCAGACAACACTATGTACACTTATAAATTATGATAACGTTAGTATTTGAATGTTTTGATATTCTTCATGATAAAAACAAATTAGTATAGATGTATGTGAAGGCAAACATAGATAACCTATATTTTATTTGCTGAAAAGTTGAAAGCAAAAATAAACTCAAATATTTTCCGTTTTAAAACATTTGTTTTCTTCATGGTTTAACTGGGGAGCAGGACAGATGCCTTCACGTGGCCCTCCCCGTTGCGGCATTTCTTGAAATGCTTACTAATCTGTCACTACGAGAGCAACCACTGCTACCCGTGCTGGATGTATTCGACGTGGGATGGGTCATAATACGCCCTTCTCAGGGCCTGGCAGCAGAAATGCTGTCGAAGACGACCCACGACCCAACATACTCCAGCTGACCACCGAGGGGCTCACTGAAAACAAGATCTCCGTCATTGAGCAGCTAGCCTATAAGAACAAGGCTTTCATCATCGTCCTACAGGAGACCCACTGCACAACTGCAGACAAGCTAGTGATTCCTAGCTTCTCACTAGCTGGGTCAGTCCTGAGCAGGAATCATGGCCTTGCCATGTTTGTCCACAAGCGGTTGGAATGGTCACTGGTCGATCAGTCTCCAGAACAATCAGAGACTGAGTGGTTGTGCGTAGACGTCGCAGGATACAAGATCGTCAACGTCTACAAACCTCCACGCTCGCGACTCACTCCAACGGCCATCCCGACGTTTCCACACCCCAGTCTGTATGTTGGCGACTTCAACTGCCAACATGTCAACTGGGGTTACAACAAAACATCTCCTGACGGTGAGAGCCTGGACTCCTGGGCAACATCCAACAATCTTGGACTGTTGAAAAACCCAAAGGAAACAGTCAGTTTCTTCTCTCACCATGGGAAAGGCTGCACCAATCCGGACCTGGCCATCGCGAGTTTCGGCCAGGACAGCCGACTGCCGGACAGACGTGTTCTAGGAAAGTTCCCGAGGTCACAACATCGGCCCTCCCTCATAACGCCATCAAGATTCAAGGTTCCTGCCCACAGCGATCTGGTATAGCGTTGGAACTTTCGCAAGGCCAGTTGGATGTGCTTCTGCTTTGTTACAGGTGAATCCGTTGAGAGATTGCCACCTCCGGACACACCAAATATTGAGAGGGCATACCAGGATTTTTACAAGAGCCTACTATCTGCGGCTAAATAATGCATCCCACGTGGCCGTCGGAAGAAGTACGTGCCATGTTGGGACAAAGAGTGCGAGACCCTCAATCGCTCCTTCATCCGAGCCCTGGTGGGAACTGACCCTGATAGAGCCGCCTCGTCCCTACTATCTCGGCTAGAACAGAAGAAACAGGAGCGATGGGAGAGAGCTGTCAACTCCATCGACTTTTCGCACTCTAGCCGCAAGGCGCGGAGAACACTCAACAAACGTACTGGCAGGTCTGGACGCTCCTCTCGCCTGCGCCCCGTCTCGGCAAACGCCATCGCCTCGCAATTGGTGAAGAACGGGGCACACAAGACTGGCGACCGCGAGTCCAGTAGGTTCGTCAACAAACAGCTGTCCGACCTATGCAAGATCCTAACACCTGAGGGTCACAGTATCTCTGAACCCATTAGGCCGGAGGAGCTTTCTGCTGCCCTCAGACGCCTGAAGCCAGGAAAGTCTCTGGGATTGGATTTCATCTTCCCGGAGTTTATACTCCACACCAGGTCGGCTCTCAAATCTTGATTCTGCGATTTCCTCACTTCCTGCATGCGACAACTCAAAATTCCAAAGATCTGCAGAAGAGCACTAATAGTTGCGATCCCTAAGCCAGAAAAGCCACTGGGGAACCCGAAGAGCTATCGTCCCATATCTCTGCTGTGCATCCCCTTTAAAATCCTCGAGAGACTTATTTACGCTCGTGTCGAACCAATCATCGATCCACTGCTCCACAGGAGCAGGCGGGCTTTCGACACGGGAGGCCGGCCGTAGACCAGGTCACCCTGCTGACACAGGACATTGAGGATAGCTTTTCAGCTAAAAAGAAGGCCGGAGCTGTGTTCGTCGACCTCACAGCAGCCTACGACACTGTATGGCACCGCGGTCTCACCTGCAAGCTGCTGCGATTGTTGCCTGACAGACACATGGTCCACATGATCATGGAGATGATTGGCAATATCAGTTTTACCCTTACTACCGGACAGGGACCGAGTTTTGGGGGGGACAAACTTTATTGTTTGCGTTTCGATGACGTCACCACGTTCACTTAGCCGTAGCACGACTTTCTGTAAAATTGGCAAAATGAAAAAGATCGCACTACGGACACAATTGGTGACCATTGCCCAAGTGCCTCCCGTGGCTACACCCAGCACTTAGGACTGCATTTACTATGAAAACATTAATTCTGAGAGTTGGGCATAAATAGATATAATTATGCTCAAAACTGTGTTAATCAATTCAAATTTGGTCAGTTACGAAATAGAATGTACAGCTACTAAAAACCACAAGACCACATAGATCAAATCAAAAACAAACCACAAGATTTTGGTAAATACTGGTAGTGGCAACCACGCGCATAACCAGAAATTTTAATAGGGGGGCAAACAACAACCGAGTTTCAACATTTAAATATTTTTAATGAATCATCCATTCATCCATGAGACGTGGATGTTTCTGGTCTTTTCTCCTGAACAATTGTGTTCAGATTTAAGCCGAGAATAAAAAAGGCTGCTTTCATTGAGTTGACAAGTTCTAAATATTTTGATAGCGAAGTTCCAAGATTCTGCTTTGGATCAATGCCAACATTTGTTCATAAACCTTTCCTGCAAAAGCGCTGCTAAACCTCTCAATGCTATAAGTGCGCGATCTGCAGTATGCTTTATGCAACCAATACTGCACTTGAGCAAGACGTTATCGGGGTTGCCATTGCGACTGCGCTTCTTAACTGTATTTACGCGCTTCGGATGTACACCAACACCGCACGTTCAATCGAAGCAGAGCAGAGACTTTGCTCTAACTGACGCACTAACGTCCGAATTAGGACTTCTACAAAACTTTCGCGCATATAAGAAGTTGATTCCGTTGTCATCTAATTTTTGAGCGATTAATTCACGTACGTAGTTGATAAACGCAAACGCTAGAGTCTTTCAACGCGTTTGAAAAGTGTCTGTTTTTTTGATAATCCGTTATATCTTTTGGCTATGTTCAACTTATTCCGTAAAACCTTTCTAGCTACTTTAAACTTACTTCGTTTAAATTGTTTGATGACACTTTGCAAAATTTAACTGACTTCATTGAAATATAAGTTGGAATTAAATGTAAACACAATCGTAACCCCAGTATTACAAAATGTATTGACCACGGTCAGCTGCATGTAAAGATAGCTTAGCACTGTACGTAATTAAATTTATATAAATCACGGGCTTCTTGAAAATACAATAACTTATCTGCGGAATTTGAAGCACAAATGGGAAAAAAATTCAAATTTGCTTTCATTTTAGTCACATGCACTTTGCCAACAAGAGAGATTGCAAGCGCATAACGAGGCAGTCGCCTCAGGTCCTTCTTTTTCAGAGATACCGTGCCCCCTCTTGAGAGCTTTACACCATTGTTTAGTTGAAAAGGTTATGTGCCACTCTAGAGCCACCTTTAAAGAAGCTCTGAAGCAAGTCATATGTTTTTCAAATAAAGCAAAATTTATGGGAAAATGTGCCAAAGGAGGCAGCTTTCAAATGTCCAGCTGCAAATTTTGACAAATTTTTTTTCCTTTCGTATGTACAGTATATTATACTCTTGAAATTTGTTCATAAATTTAAATGTTAAACAAATTTAACTCTTTTATCCACGTAGTCCCACATCTACCTTTCGCAATATACATTTTTGGGCCCCTTTCTGAGAGCTTGTCCATAAATTTTAATATCCACCCCTATGCAAGTTATCTCAGTGTATGTAAGTAATGGCAGTGTCAATTCTCTCAGCACTTACAAAATAAAAAGCATCTTGCTACATACGTTAGGTTTTGCTGCTGACTCTTCTCGTTGCAGTTAAATGATTTGAAATTATCTACTGTAGGATAGGGTGGCAATTAACATCAGATGAAAGTTGAAACACTGAGCCTATGGACGGGAGGTCAGAGGCTAATATCTTGACAATACTGATTTTTACTCGCCGACAAGGCAAAGGGAAACCGTTGATGACAGAGTTAAGGCTCCACATAATTGTGATTGAAACGTGACAATATATGTCATCACAAATGAATGTTCAGAATGAATGCTATTGTTGCTAAACAGTGACTATAACGCAGTGAAGAAGACTTTGAAACTGAATTGCTTCTTAGCCAAAGTTTGAGCTTCAAGACATACAAAATTTATATCACCGCCTATGGCTACGCGCCTGGTGGCAACCGTATTCTGACTGCGGGCTGCAGACCAGCGCAGAAATTCATGATTGAGCGAAGTTTATGTGCATACCAATTCGGTAGTTCAAATTAACCAACATTATATCAACAATCATTATAATTCAATTTACCTAGTCAATCTGTTTACTGTGTCTACAGTTAATCCTGTGATAATGTTAATTTTTCCTATTAATTCCCTGGCTTTATGCTGGGGAAACTTTTCCAACAGTAATGTCACCATAAAATTTGCACAATCACATTATCTTGTATCACAAAATACTGGGGGGCACATAAGATATTATGTCCCCCCTGTCCAAAAGCTGGGACGGACATGTCTCCCCCGTCCCTCCATTAACACGGTCCCTGCTACCGGAAATGGCAAACGGAGCAGGTTACGACGCCTCAAGAGCGGCATCCCACAGGGATCTGTCCTGGCGCCCCTTCTCTTCAACATCTACATCTCTGACCTGCCAACCACCATCTCCAGAAAGTATGCATATGCTGACGATCTAGCAATCATGCATGCTGTGGAGACTGGCAGGCAGTGGAAGGGGTGCTGAGCAAGGACATGGCAACGCTAGGTGAATTCCTCCAGACTTGGAAGCTAAAGCTAAGCACAACAAAAACGGTGTCGGTAGCCTTACATCTCAACAACAAGGAAGCTAAACGTAAGCTTAAAGTCAACTTCAACAACAAAACTCTGCCCTTCTGCTCCGAACCCAAATACCTCGAAGTAACGTTGGACAGGTCGTTCACGTATCGTCGACACCTTGAGTCACTTCGCAAGAAGCTGACATCACGCGTTGCACTCTTGAGGCTAATTGCTGGCTCCGGTTGTGGCGCTGGAGCAACAACTCTACGAATAGCGGCCCTAGCCCTGGTCCATTTGACTGCAGAGCACTGCGCTCCTGTTTGGTTCCGCAGTGCTCATATCCACCTCATTGACTTGTCATCAAAGACGCCTTGCAAATTGTGACTGGATGCCTTCGTCCTACACCAGCGGACAACCTTCCCATCCTCGCAGGCATTCAACCTGCTGAGCTTCGTCACAATGGAGCCACACTGTCTCTAGAACGCCATGACATGGAGCCTGGACATCTGCTCCACTCAGCGCTCACCTGTCCATCGAGTGCAGAAGCACAGCGCCTCAAATCGAGACACCCATTTGTACTCGCCGCACAACAACTCATCAGTTTATCTGACAACAACATACGTGCGGCGCAGTGAGCGTATCTTCAATGGAATGCGTAGTGGGCGGACAACCCCACAAGACTCAGCATTTTCATTCCAGACACCGGTACCCACCTTCCTGGAATGACCCTCCCAAGAAGAGCCTGGGTCCGGCTTATCCGCCTCCGCACCGGTGTTGGACGTTTCCGCTCCTGCTTGTACAAATGGGGTATGGCCTCCTCTGCGGTCTGTGAGTGTGGCGCAGATAAACAAACTGTCGACCATGTTGTCCTCCAATGTTCAATCCATCGACCTCCCCATGGACTGCACGGCCTGACGGTTCTGGACGATGAGACAACCGAATGGCTGCTCAACACCTGCCCCGAGATCTAGTGCGGCCAAGCAGGGGATAAAAGAAGAACTCGCTCAAAAGAAGATGGTTTAACTTTCGTAAAAATTGTGCCTATATCAAAAATTTAAATTAGTAGAAAGGGTGCACATTTAAACTTTGCCATGGGCGCCATTCTGCATAAATACGCCACTGATTTTGGACTATCTTCAACATTTGACCCTGATACCACACAGTGTCATATAGGCCAAAGTAAGGGCCACAAGGACCAGATCTGCCTTACGCTGTCCCTCATAGCTCTCCTCAGTGTCACTGGCATTTTAAGAACCCATTGGACATAAGGTCGGATCCAGCCAATAAGTTTAGAGGGGATGATTTCAGTAATATTTGGTAATCAAGTCTCATTCGCGGGTTCACTACTGTAAGAGAGATGAAGTATAGGCTACTTCACGACACTGCTCTGACAAATAAAATAACCTTATATCGAGAATGATTTTTTCGGAATTGTACAAAATTATGGTGAACAAATTTACTTTCGTAGGTTCTAGGGAGGGCGATCGCCCCCCTTCTTGAGGCCTCATTTCACAAGCTTTGCGACTATAGATCCGCCAACCAAAAAGGTTGTGAACCACTGACACGGATGCTTGTGGTTGGGATAAGGCTTACCTATGCATATCACATCCATGAAGCCGTATAAAGTGTAGCAAGCGCGGTAAATACTGTTCCTTCGATGTTGCAAAGCTTCCACACTTGTAGCGGACCATACCAGCCAAGACACGCTGCACCCCAAGAAAACCAAACAGGATACAGTCGCGGCTAGCAATACCTTGTCATGGGTGTTGAACGTTTCCTGTTAAATACATGATACAGTATTTCTGAAAGAAAATGCATTACACGAAAGCGCGAATTCTTTTAATTGGATTTGAAGTAAAGTAATTTTACCAAACTGCCTTCAATGTTTCTATGGTGAAAGGTCAGAGTCCAGAGTTGCAAGTCAGGCCGGGTTCGGGCTTAAGTTTGTCAAAATGTTTCCGGCCGATTTCGGGCCGACACACAGAATTTTTTTATAACATTCGAATTAACGATTTGTTTCTTTCTTGAAATGCATTTGTTATGCTTACTCCTGTAACTTCTGTGAGTGAAGTGATTGTGATTTTTCTTCAGCTATTTCTATTTGCAAACACAGCTGCGTTCTTTTATTCTCTGCTCGGATTAGTGTCACACTCTCTTTCAGAAGGCGACAGCGGTGAGGAAATTAGCACGCGATGGATGTGGCACTGCGTCAAAAAGATCAATCACTTAACGCTATTCTTCGCTTGTGTTAAGAAACGATGGCCTACAATCCGGCATTTCATGTCTATAGCGCTATCCTGAATAGTTCCTTTTATGCCTATAGCGCCATCGTGAATAGTTTGTTTTTATGTTGAGAAACATTACATTCTGCAGTATGCATTAACTAATAAGCTGGGTTTGTGCTTGTTTAAGTTAATGTTTTGGTCAAGGTGATTGCTATTTTGGGTGTGATAAAATCGTATACCTGCAGTTACCCCGCACACTACGTTTTTTGATACCACACAGTTGCGCAGATCTTGACTCATTCGGTAAATTTGGCTTTCGGGCTAAATCGGGCTTCAAAAACAAATGTCGGGCTCGGGCCGAGTTCGGGCTTCAAAATGAGGCCCATTCACAACTCTGGGTCAGACGCAGTCTGTAATTTTGGCGCACTATATACATGTGCATTTTATTCTGCACCTGGATTTTCTGTGACAATGTGCTCAGACTGAAACGAAACTAAAACGTACGTGTGTACAGCTAAGTTGAGTTTTTGAAGGTGTATTAGCATTTCTAGCCTCTGTCGAATAATATAATTTGGATGTGTTATGTTTAGCCTTGCACATAAGGTAGCATGCCAGTTAAACGATTTTGAAATACTTTGCATAATAATGCAAAAGTTCTCTCTGGAAGAGCAGCGCTTCTAAACCGGGTGAATGTTTCACCCCAGGGTGAATGAAATTTTTGCTAGGGTGATTGCATGAAGGGTGAATGAAATTTCTGTTCCTAACTTTATCTTCTAGCAACGTGCATTTGTCTTGTTTTTAACCAACGCGTATCAGTAATCGTGAATAAATTGGCGAACTTCAAGCGTTTTAACTTTACGTCTACAGCAGTCAGCAATTTATCAATTTAGTAAAACCGTACTATCACTTCACGAAAACCGTGCAGTTAACTGCGTCTATAACGTAGTAGCAGGTGCAGACAGATGCTGGATGGTGCCCTGGGTAAGAAACAAGTTTGGCGCCGCCATATTTGGACCTAAGGTCTTTCGGGAGCAGATGTACTGCATTGAAACATATACTTGCTACATTGTTGGAACGTTTCGGCGCGTCCCAGTGTTTTGACGTTTGGAGCATTGTGCCACCTTTTCTCCTCGGCAGACCCCTTCGTAATAGGAATACATTTTGCGGAGAGATGCCCTGTTTTATTCACTCTAGTGATGGAATCTCTGATGTGCTCTTCGTGAGCGTCCTGTACGAAGGTTATCTGCTAGAATCGCAGTACTTTTGGAAGCTGCACTCTCAATCTGAAAGGAAAACCACTTTAGTAGCAACTGTTCATGGAAGATCCGAACGCCCACAGATGGGATGGGACGCCAAGTCCACTAGTGTAAGAAACAGCAGAGATTCCCCGCTCGACCAGGTTCACTCTGTTGGTGCTTGTGGGTAGCTGCCTTTATGAAGCACTTCCTGACTGCGTGCTTTAGGCGTGTGACGCTATGCGCCGCCACATCCCTGTCGCCTCACTCAAGGCTCTTCCCATACTAGATGCGGGTTCGACAGCCGCAACGATCTACCGCCACGCGTACTGGCTACCAATTTAGTTGCGGCTTTTCATGGGAGATTCAAACGCGCAACGGAAGGAACGCTGAGCCCACCAGCGCAACGGGCAAGAAACAATGGGGATTCCCCGCTCGACCAGGTTCACTCTCCTGTGTTGTTTGCTGCTTGTGCGTAGCTGCTGTTTTGAAGTACTTACTGTGCGCTGTGGGCATTGTGACGCGTGCGCAGTCACAGCAGACACCTGGGCACTCACCACAGTCGCCCTATCAGGGGCGTGCCGAGGTTAGATGGCGCCCGGGGCAAGAAACAAGTTTGGCACCCCCATGTTCGAACCTGGGGTCTTTTGCGAGCAAATGTACTGTTTTGAAGAAAGTCCTTGCAGCATTGGGACTTTTCGGTGCCCCCCAGTGATTCAGCGGACATTTGTGCCCCCTTTGCACCTCCTCGGTACGCCCCTGAGCTCTATCAAGTTGACTCTGTAATCAAACCATGCTAAAAGATCTTGACCAATCTGCTGCATGGCGGAAAGCATGCTTTTGATAAAGTAGAGCAAGTACCGTTGTTTAACAATGAACATTCGATATACTATGAATCAGTGGCAGATCCAGGGGGGCAATTTGGGGCAACTGATT